>JADMIO010828231.1_pt1 | contig 44959 bp, 45 predicted proteins | sample 8958161 | NCBI WGS metagenome assembly JADMIO01 (sample SAMN16585339, study PRJNA669376) | soil metagenome | isolation source: Crop rotation soil | place: USA: Cullars Rotation, Alabama | collected 2011
CTTTCCCCGCGGCGACCGGCGCGATCCTGGCGCTCGCGAAGCAGCCGCCGCGTGTCCCGGGCTTCGAGCTGACGTTCTCCGAGGGACCCGAGGGCGACCGGCTGATGGGCGACGCGCGCGTGACCGAGGTCGCGACCGGCCTCGCGGTGACGCTGCCGGTGATGGCCGAGCGGCCTCCGGGCGGGGCGCCGCGCGCCCGCGTCTGGGAGACCGAGTACACCATGAACGACCTGTTCGGCATCCAGCGCGAGCGCCTGCTCGATGCCGTCGCACGCGACGCCGGTGCCGCGGCGCGCACCGGACGTCGATCCGCGCTGACGCCGGTACGGCCGATGCTCGATCCGCTGCTCGCGGGCGAGACGCCGCTGCCGTTCGAGCTGGCGGTCCTGCTCGGCTACGAGGAGGCCGAGGCGATGGCCGGTGCGCTCGACGCGCGTGCCGCGCCGCTGCGGGCGCTCATCGCGCACGCGACCGCGCTGCGCAAGCGCGGCCTGGTCCTGCCGACGCGCTGGCTCGGCGGCCGCCTGGTGCGGGCCCTCGAGGAGCGTCTCGGCACTCTGCCGGGGAGCGCCGAGGAGGCGATCGCCGTGCTCGACCTGGCCGAGGCGGCGGGCGTCACGCTCGATCTGAGCAGCGCCCAGATCCGCGCGCTCACGTGGTGGAAGGACGCACCGGCGGCGGCGCGGATGGATCCGTCACTCGCGTCGCTGTGGACGCGGCTCCACGTCGCGCCCGAGGCCTAGCGGACCTCGATCCACCAGTCGGGCACGCCGCCGAGACGGGTCGTCACCTCCTCGCGGAGCTGCGTGTACGCGCCGCGTACCTCGGTCTCGTGCGCCTTCAGCTGCTCGCGCTGCTCGCTGAGAGACTTCTCCTCGTCGGCGCGGACCTCGGTCGCATTGGCGCGGACGCCGCCGGTGGCGGCGCTCCCGTTGGCGTTCTGGGTGCGGACCCGAGCCAGCGAACCGATCTGGTCGTCGAGCGTCTTCATGCGCCGCTTGGTGTCGCGCAGGTCGCGCTCGAGCTGCTGGCGGCGGAGCGACGCGCTGCTCGAGAAGGCGGTGTCCACGCCGTCGGCGTTCGCCGTGGCGTCGGCCGGCGGCTCACCCATGCCGGAGCGGCTGGCCGACGCGGTGCCGACGGTGCCTGGATCGTCGGCGTCCATCCCCATCGCCTCGCTGCCCGACGCGGGAACGTTGGAGAAGTGGACCGTCCCACCGTCATCGCGCCACTTGAACATGTCGTCCGCGCGCGCGACCGAGCTGCCGAGCACGAGCACCATCACCCCAACCACCACGCCAACCGTCCGCATCACAGGCCTCCCCGCCGGCTCGGACTCAGGAGCCGACCTTCCACAGTGTACCGGAAGGCGTGTCCTCGAGCACGATGCCCTGACCTTTCAGTCGCTCCCTGATCGCATCTGCCTCGCGGAAGTCCTTGCGCTTCCGGGCATCGTTCCGGGCCGCAATGGCAGCCTCTATGTCCCCTGCGGACAGGCCGGCCTTCTGGCGGCCGCGGGTCCGTTGGGTCTCGAGGAAGGCCGCGGGGCGCTCCTGGAAGAGACCGAGGGCGGCGCCGGCCCGGGCGAGGTCGTCGCGAGCGATCGCCGCGGCGTCGGCATCGCCGGCATCGAGGAGCCGGTTCAGCTCGCGCATGCGGTCGAAGACCAGGCCGAGTCCCTTGGCGGCGTTCAGGTCGTCGTCCATCGCGCCTGTGAACTCGACGAGGAACGGCGTCAGGTCGCTGGCGAGGGCGCCGTCGACGGCGCGCGGTGATGGCGAGTTGCCGGCCGACTCATCGGCGCGGGCGAGGGCTTCGTACAGCCGATCGTGGGCGCGGGCGGCATCCTCGAGTCGGCCCGACGAGAAGTCGAGCGGCGTGCGATAGTGCGTGCCGAGGAAGAGATGCCGCAGCGCCTCGGCCGGCACGCGCTCGGCGACCTCGGTGATGCGCAGGATGTTGCCGAGCGACTTCGACATCTTCTCCGCGCCCGACGTGATCATGCCGTTGTGCATCCAGAGGCTGGCGAAGGGCGTGCCCGTCGCCGCCTCGGACTGCGCGATCTCGTTCTCGTGATGCGGGAAGATGAGGTCCGTGCCGCCACCGTGGATGTCGATCGGCTGGCCGAGGAAGCGCGCCGCCATCGCGGAGCACTCGATGTGCCAGCCGGGCCGACCGTCGCCCCACGGGCTCGACCACGACGGCTCGCCCGGCTTCGCCGCCTTCCAGAGCGCGAAGTCGTGGGGGTCCTCCTTCTCCGAATCGATCTCCTCGCCGACGCTCATGTCGTCGATACGCTGGTGCGAGAGCTTGCCGTAGCCGTCGAAGCGGCGGACGCGGAAGTAGACGCTGCCGCCGGCGACAGGGTAGGCGAACCCGCCGTCGATCAGCCGCTGCGTCATGTCGAGCATGTCGGCGATGTGCGCCGTCGCACACGGCTCGTGGGTCGGCGGCAGGCAGCCGAGCCACGCGATGTCCTCGTTGAACGCCGCGATCTCGCGCTGCGCCAGCGCCTCGGGGGCGATGCCCTCCTCGGCGGCGCGGCGGATGATCTTGTCCTCGATGTCGGTGAAGTTCCGGACGAAGGTGACGCCCTGGCCGCGGGCGCGGAGGTAGCGGCAGAGCACGTCGGCGGTGATGAACGCGCGGGCGTGGCCGATGTGCGAGCGCGAGTACACGGTGACGCCACACCAGTAGAGGCGGACGTTGCCGGGCGTGCGTGGCTCGAGCGGCTCCTTCCGGCCCGAGAGCGTGTTGGTGAGGACCAGACCCACGGGCGGCTACTCGTCCTCCTCGCGCAGGCGGGCGATGACGGCGTAGTCCTCGAGCGTCGTCGTGTCGCCGACGGTCTCCTTGCCGGCCGCGATGTCGCGCAGCAGGCGACGCATGATCTTGCCGCTGCGGGTCTTCGGCAGCGCGTCGGTGAAGCGGATGTCGTCGGGACGAGCGAACGCGCCGATCTCGCGGGCGACGTGCTCCTTGAGCTCCTTCTTGAGGGCGTCCGAGGCGGTCTGCCCCGACTCGAGCGTCACGAACGCTGCGATGGCCTGGCCCTTGAGATCATCGGGCCGGCCGACCACGGCCGCCTCCGCCACCGACGCGTGGCTCACCAGCGCGCTCTCGACCTCCATCGTCCCGAGCCGATGGCCGGCGACGTTCACGACGTCGTCGATGCGGCCCATGACCCAGTAGTAGCCGTCCAGGTCGCGCCGGGCGCCGTCGCCGGTGAAGTACACCCCCGGCTGCTGGCTCCAGTACTGCGACACATAGCGGTCGGGGTCGCCCCAGACGGTGCGCAGCATGCCCGGCCACGGCTTGGTGATGACCAGGTAGCCGCCCTGGTTGGCGGCCAGCGGCTTACCGTCGCGGCTGCGGATCTCCGGGACGATGCCGGGGAGGGGGAGGGTGGCGGAGCCGGGCTTGGTCGACGTCGCGCCCGGGAGCGGCGCGATCATGATGCCGCCGGTCTCCGTCTGCCACCACGTGTCGACGATCGGACAGCGCTCCTTGCCGATGACGCGGTGGTACCACATCCAGGCCTCGGGATTGATCGGCTCGCCGACGCTGCCGAGGAGGCGCAGCGACGACAGCGAGTGCTTTCGCGGCCACTCCTCGCCCCACTTGATGAAGGCGCGGATGGCCGTGGGCGCGGTGTAGAAGATCGTGACGCCGAGGTCGTCGATCATCTGCCACAGTCGATCGGGATGCGGGTGGTTCGGCGCGCCCTCGTACATCACCGACGTCGCGCCGTTGGCGAGGATGCCGTAGACGACGTAGCTGTGCCCGGTCACCCAGCCGATGTCGGCGGTGCACCAGTAGGTGTCCTCTTCTTTCAGGTCGAAGACCCACTGGCTGCTCTGCATCGCGTGGAGGAGGTAGCCGCCGGTGGTGTGCACGACGCCCTTCGGCTTCCCGGTCGTGCCGCTGGTGTAGAGGATGAAGAGCGGATGCTCGCTGTCGACCGGCACCGCGGGGCATTCGGCCGACGCGCCGTCCATCAGCTCGTGCCACCAGTGATCGCGCCCGGCGTGCATCGCGATCTGCTCGCCGGTGCGACGGACGACGACGACGTGCTTCACCGTCGGTGTCTCGGCGACGGCGCCGTCGACGTTCGACTTGAGCGGCACGATCGCGCCGCGACGATACCCGCCGTCGGCGGTGACGACGACGCTCGCCTGCGCGTCGATCATGCGATCGCGCAGCGCCTCCGAAGAGAACCCGCCGAAGACGACGCTGTGGGTCGCGCCGATCCGCGCGCAGGCGAGCATCGCGACCGCGGCCTCCGGGATCATCGGCAGGTAGATGCCGACGCGATCGCCCGACTTCACACCGAGGCCCTTCAGCACGTTGGCGAACTGACACACCTCGCGATGGAGCGCGTGATACGTCAGCACGCGGCGCTCGCCCGGCTCGCCCTCCCAGATGATCGCGGCCTTGTTGCGGCGCGGGCCGTTCAGGTGACGGTCGAGGCAGTTGTCGCTGACGTTGAGCTTGCCGCCGACGAACCACTTGGCGAACGGCGGCTGCCAATCGAGGACCCGCTGCCAGGGTTCCATCCAGCGCAGCCGGGCCGCCATCTCGCCCCAGAAGCCGTCGGAGTCGTCGACCGAGCGGCTGTACAGCTCGTCGTAGTGCGCCCGGCTCGGGACGTAGGCCTCGCTGGCGAAGGAGTCCGGGGGGGTGAAGACCCGCTCCTCGCGCAGGACGGAGTCGATGGTCGAGTGACTCGTCGGGTCGTCGCTCATGGGGTCAACTCCTATTGTCGGACCGCCCAATGTGCAAGCTTCACGCGACCTTACCCCCGGGCAGCTCGCACGACTCACCGCCCGAATAGTCCTCCCCGACGACGAATCGCCGGCTGACCGACCAGGTGAGGCCGAAGGTGCAGAAGTAGAGGGCATGATGCCCCGATTCGCCCCCCGCCACGCCGATCAGGAACTGCTCCGGCTCTGCCGCCAGCGGCACGACGCCGTTCTCGACGTAGCCGAGCTTGTCGAGCTTCGGCCAGTGATTGCGATGCCAGCGCTCGATCGGTGTCCGGGTCCATTCGAGCAGCATCGACTGCATCTGCGGCACCGTGATGCCGTCGCGCGCGATCTTGTGGGCGAAGTCGGGGCAGAGGAGCAGGAGCATGTCGCCCTTCTCCTGCTTCACCAGCACCTTGTTGTTCCCGATCCAGTCGATCGAGTGGGCGAGGACCCAGATCAGCTCCTCCCCGGTCTCGGCGAAGATGTCGGCGATGTCCTGCGTGCCGGTCGCGCACACCGCCGTCATGACGCTGTCGGTGGGCTCGAACCCGCGCCGGACGTGGAACGGCTCCCACGGGCTCTTCTCCTCCCACTCGCCGAAGCAGAGCGATACGCGTCCCGGCTGTCCGAAGACCGACTTGGTGACCGCGCCGGGAATCGAGCCGCCGACGTTCCGCATGACGAGCCGGAGCGCGCGGCCGATGGTCGCGTTGGCGCGCCCGTTGTGACCGAGACACGAGTACCCGCACTCGATCCCGAGCTGATGGCGCGCCGGGCCGTTCACCATGAGCGCGGGCGTCGCGCAGCAGGTCGTCGTGTTGAGCGCGTACAGATTGAACTCGGGCGCACACACGGCATCGACCGCGGCGAGCACGGCCGGGAACGACTCGGGAACGCAACCCGCCATGACGGCGTTGACGGCGATCTTCTCGACCGTCGCCTCGCCGCGCTGCGGCTCGACCACGCCAACGACGTGCGCCGGCGGCAGCGGTGTCGCCTCGAGCATCGCCTGCACCCGCGCCTCGGTCGGCGGGACGACGGGAAGTCCGTCGCCCCAGCCCTGCGTCTCGGCGAAGGCGAAGAACTCCTGCGGATCCTCGGGAACGCTCAGCAGCTCGGAGAGGAGCGTACCGCGGGCCATGGCTACCGGCCGTCGGCCAACAGGGCGACGATCTCATCGAAGCGGGCGCGGGCGATGGCGTGCACCTCGGCCTCGGGCTTCGACTCCATCGGGTGGGGCAGGACGAGCATGCGCATGTCGGCATAGCCGTGCGCCCGCGCCGCCGTGCGGGCGAGATTGGCGAACACCTCCGTCACCGCGACCACGGCCGGGACGCCCTCAGCTTCGCACACCAACGTGTCGTGGACACTCCACGACGTGCACGATCCTCAAGTACCGAGCCCGACGACCGCGGCGTCGACGCTGCGCGCGAACGCGACCACCTTGGCGCTCTCCGCGTCGGGCGCGCCGATGCGCGACTCCGGATCGAAGATGACGACGTCGCGGACGCCGAGCCGGTCGGTCGCGAGCGCCTTCAGCTCGTCGGCATAGCGCCACCACGACGGCCAGGCGTGGTCGATGCGGATACCCAGCACCTTGCCGCGGAGCGACGGGATGCGGGCCGCGAGCGTCTTCGTCTGCGCCGGTCCGAGGGCTGTGGGCGACAGGACCTGGATGGTAGCCATGCCGGCTACTTGCCGAGAAGGCGGGCCATGGGTCAAGGACGAAGGCATGGACGCGGACCTTCCAACCCTGGTGACCATCGCGCTCGCCCGGGCGACGGCGCTCGGGTTCACGTTGTCCTGCGAGCCCGAGGTCGGGCGGCTCCTGGCGACCCTGGCGGCCGGCGTGCCGGCCGGCGGCCGCATCCTCGAGATCGGTACGGGCGCCGGGGTGGGCACGGCGTGGCTCGTGATGGGACTCGCCGGCCGCGACGACGTCGAAGTGGTGACCATCGAGATGGCGCCGCGGCTGGCGCGCGCGGCCGCCGAAGGCCCATGGCCCCCGTGCGTGCGGATCGTCACCGGCAACGTGCTCGATCGCTTCGACGAGCTTGGCCGCTTCGAACTCATCTTCGCCGACGCGCCCGGCGGGAAGTGGATCGGACTCGATCGGACCATCGCGTCGCTGACGCCCGGTGGCGTCCTGGTGGTCGACGACATGATCGTGCCGGACTCCGCCAGCGACGAGCAGCGGGTGAACCAGGAGCGGGTGCGACGGACGTTGCTGGCGCGCGCGGATCTGGTGGCCTGCGAGCTGGCGGTGTCGAGCGGAATCATGATCGCGGCGCGCCGGCGCGACTGAACCCGGGCGGCACGCCGTGCGCTCTGCCGTGGCGCTTGCGCATGGCTTGAGAGTCCGCCGCAGCCCCCGGACAGTGAGTGGATGCGCCCCGCGATCCTCGTCGCCATCGCGGCGATCCTCTTCTCGTCGAGCGCGACGGCGGGCGGATCGAACTACGTCGAGGTCGTGGCGGTGACGGACAGCGCATACCACGTCTTCTACGCCGACGAGGCGGAGGCCGCCGCCAACAGCCTGATGATGATGGTCGGCCCGTACTTCGCGCTGTCGAGCGCGTCGCCCTTCGTCCTCGTGCACACGACCACCGTCGTGCTCGATGCGGATCCGTGGACCGTGCCTGCGAACGGCAGCGGCGAAGTCGATCCATTGGCGCTGCTGGATGCGTTCAACGCCTGGGCGGCGGCCAATGTCCCCGCGCACGACGTGGCCGTCCTGCTGTCGGGACGCACGTTCGTCCAACCAACCGTCGGGCTCGCGTTCACCGCCGCCGCGTGCACGTCGACCAGCGGCGCCGTCGTGCAGGCGAATCACTTCGGCGACGTGCAGTTCGACGCCCTGACCGTGGCCCACGAGGTCGGGCACCTCCTCGGCGCGTGCCACGATCCGCCGGCGACGCGGACGTCGCCCCTGTGCGCTGCGCTCCCACCCGAGGTCGCGGCGACGTGCAGCGGATTCGTGATGTCGGCGGCCTCCAATCCGCAGACGTTGCCGACGCAGTTCTCCGCCTGCAGCGGGCTCGATTTCGCGAATGCGCTCGAGAATCGCCTTCCGGCGGGCTGCTTCGCGGCCCCGGGGGGCGAGGCGTGTACGCCGCAGCCGCGCCCGAGCTGCCGCATCGCCGCGAAGTCGCGTCTCGCGATCCGCAGTGCGTCGGACCCCACCCAGGACGCGCTGACCTGGCGCTGGACCAACGGCGACGCGACCGCCCCGTCGGACCTGGGCGACCCGAGCGACACGACCGAGTATCGCCTGTGCGTGTACGACGAGGTCGGCGGCGTGGCGTCGATCGCCGTGGACGCCGCCGTTCCCGCCGGCGCGCACTGGACGGGCGGCAAGCACGGCCGCTTCACGTACAAGAACCTCGGCGGCGCCCCGTCGGGTGTGCGGCAGGTGACCTTGGCTCCCGGAGCGGACGGCAAGGCGAAGGTGACACTCGTCGGCAAGGGTCGCTCGCTGCCGCTCGGGCCGCCGGCGACGCCGGACGCGCTGCTCGCCGCGGATCCGGCCGTACGGGTGCAGCTCGTCTCGTCGACCGGAAGCTGCTTCGAGAGCGCGTTCCCGACCGCCGGCGTCAAGCTGAACACGGTCCACCAGTTCGTCGCGAACGCCGGCCGGTAGACTCGTCTCTCACCCGGTTCCGGGAGCGACTGCCCGATGCCCTGCGGCTACCCTGGCGGGCATGGCGGCGCGCTCGATCAGCTCCGGAACCATCAGCTTCGGTCTCGTGTCGATCCCCGTGCGGGTCTTCGTTGCGATGCAGTCGCAGCAGATCCACTTCCACATGATCCACGCCTCGTGTGGGACGCGGATCAAGCAGCAGCTCTACTGCCCGCATCACGAGAAGGTCGTCCCGCGCTCGGAGATCGTGAAGGGCTACGAGGGAAAGAACGGGCGCACCGTCACGTTCACCGACAAGGAGCTCGACGCGCTCGAGGCCGAGGCCAACCGGACGATCGAGATCCGCGAGTTCGTGCCGCTCGCCAGCGTCGATCCGATCTACTTCGAGGACGCGCACTACCTCGGTCCCGACAAGGGCGCCGAGAGCGCCTATCACCTGCTCGCGGAGGCGATGCGCGATGGGGATCGCGGTGCGGTCGCGCAGTTCGCACACCATGGGAAGGAGCACATCGTCCTCATCCGCTCGGTCGACGGGGGCCTCGTCCTGCACACGCTCGCCTACGCGGACGAGGTGCGCTCGATGAAGGACGTCGTCGGCGCGAAGAAGGGGTCGGTGAGGCCGAAGGAGCTGGCGATGGCGCGCAAGCTCATCGACGAGCTGTCGGAGGACGAGTTCCATCCCGGGTCGTATCGTGACGAGTATCGGACCCGGCTCCTGAAGGCGATCGAGCAGAAGCGGAAGGGCAAAGAGGAGATCACCGCCGAGCCGGCGCCGAAGACCGAGAAGGTGGTCGACCTCATGGAGGCGCTGCGCTCGAGCCTCGGGGGTGGCGGGCGTCGGGCCGCCGCGCGACGGCGGCCGGGGTCGAAGAAGCGTCGGCGATCGAGCACGCGGGCCGCGCGGCGGGAGCGCAGCGTTCTTCGATAGCGACGGGCGAGCGAGAGCGGATGCTCCGTCGCCGTCGCCCTCACGTTGCCGACCAGTGGCAGCGCACTGAGGGTAGCAGGTAGGGCCGACGGTCGTGCAGCTCAGCCCATCCGGACAGGGACCGCCCCGGAGCGGAAGCTTGAATCGCACGGTTGTCACCGGATCAGGGTTGCGGGGAAGGGTGCCAGCCTGGTAAGTCCGCGATTCCTCAGCGCGCGCCCGTAGCTCAGCTGGATAGAGCGTCAGGCTTCGAAGCCGTCTAGGCACCCAGCGTACCCCATCCGACACCATCCGCCCCGCGAAACCGCAGGGCTTTTGCGCGGGCCGTTCTACCCACACCATCCCTCACCACACCACGAAACGCACCATACGCGCACCACGCCGTCCCCCTACCGTGCCGCGGCGATCGGGATGACCTTGCGCTCGACCGGCAGCTGGTCGACGTAGGTCGAGAGCTTCTCGACAGCCGCGCAGAGATCGGCGTCCGTGTCGATGTTGTAGCGTTCGAAGACGCTCTCGGTCCGGTGGCCGCTGATCTTCATGGCGACCTTGCGATCGACGCCGGCCCGGATCAGGTTGCGGACGCCGGTGCGCCGGAGGTCGTGGAACAACCGACCGGTGAGCCCGGCCGCTTTGCACGCCGACTCCCACGCCTTGCGGAACTCGTAGACCCGGGTCGGCTTGCCGTCCGACATGCGCCAGAAGATCATCGGGCAGTCGAGGCGGCGGGCGGCGACACGTCGTTCGACGATGGCGCGCAGCGGACCGATGAGCGGGATACGGCGCGCGTGCCGGCTCTTCGCGTCCTTGGCGGCGAGCGTGAGCATCCACGTCTCACGGTCGAATGCCGCCCATGTGAGCTTGGAACTCTCGCCCTTGCGCATCCCGGTCCAGAAGCTCCACTCGACGAAATCGCGCAGCCCATCGTCGGGGAGCCCGGCGAGCACGGCCAGGAACTCGGCGCGCTCGAAGAAGCCCTCGCGGACGTTCTCCTCCGTGAGCCGCGGCAATCGCGGCACCCGCCAGACCTTCGGAGGATCAGCATTGAGCCCTAGGGTGTAGGCGCGCTTCAGCGTCGTCCGGCGCCGGTTGATGGTCGCGTCCGCGTCCTTTGCGCGCTGCCACACTGTGACCAGGCGCGTCCAGCGCGCCGTGGTGAGCTTGCCCGCCGGAATGTTGCCGATGCTCTCAGGGCCGGGCTTACCCTTGTCGTCGAGGTCGAGCATCGCCGCCCGATGCTGGCGCGCCGTCTTCGCGGACACGAGCCGCCGCATCTCGTAGTTGGCGATCAAATCGACGAGCAGCTCGTCGACCGTGACGCGCCGATCCGCGACGGGGAGCAGCGTTCCTTCACCGCGTTCCTTGTTGCGCTTGTGGAGGAGATCGACGGCCTCGGCGTAGACGGTCGTGCGTGCGGTCTCGCGTTGCTCCTCGCCGTCCACGTAGTAGCTGATCCACCAGGATTGCCGCCCAGGGCGGCGGTAGACGCGCCCGAGGCCCCGCAGTGCGCCTTTTTTCATCGGATGTCGTCCTTTGGCTTGCGCAGATAGGCCCGAAGGGCAGCGATGATGATGGCGCGAAGGTCGCTCCGCTCGTCCACGGCGCGCACCTTGGCGGCACGCCAGAGGGCCGGGGGTAACTCCACCGTCGTTCGCACCACCGTCGCTGCCGGCTTACGTGGTTTTGGCATGGCGCACACCATACGCGCGTTCATGTATCGCTAGCAAGTCCATTGTTGCGAAGGCACCCAGCGATGTACTGGTCGATGGCGCGGCTCGAGTAGCGGACGACGCCGTCGGAAAGCTTCAGCACGAAGGGCAGGTCGGGCCGGCGGCGCAGCCAGTCCTCCGTCACGCCGAGCCGCTCAGCCGCCTCGTCGACCTTGAGCAGGCGGTCGTCGCCATGCCCTTTGGTGGCCGGCGCGGTGCTCATGGCGGCCGTGCTGAAGATGACCTCGAGCTTCAACGTCTCCAGCTCGCCGGCCACGCGCGCCGGCTCGAGGTCGGCGATGCGGTCGGCGAGATCGTGCAGACGGGCGGCGAGATCGGGCGTCATGCCGCGCCCCCCATTTCGTCCTGCCGGCATCCCCGCCCCGGCGGGCAGGTGCCGTCGGCGTCCAGGGGCGTCGTCGGTTCGTCGCAGATGGTGCAGGCGGGGGGGACAGGGGGGACGATGGGGACGACTTTGCTACCCCCTCTCCCCTTACTCTCTCTCTCACGCCTCGCGCGTGCGCGATTGGTAGAGGTGGAGAAGTCGTCCCCATCGTCCCCCGCATCCCCCGCTTGATCGTCGGGGCCGTGCCCGAGCCCGAGCCAGCCGGGGCGTCCGTGCCGCTTTCGCTCCTGAATCAAGTCGGCGCACGCCTGCTGCAGATGCGCATTGAACGTCGACGCGGCGAGTGACATGCGCCGGCCCTCGTCGCACCACGCCTTGTACTCGCGGTACAAAATGGCCTTGTCCGCCCAGGCGTCCGGGTGGAGGTGGCAGCACTCCGTCACGAATGCCCGCACCGTGTCGAGGGTCTGCCGATAGCGGTCCCGAGCCCGCTGGACGGACGTCGGGAGGTCGAACCGGCCCCGGGCCATGAGCCGCTGCAGGCCCGTCACGGCGCGCACGAAGACGCCGTCGAGCTCGAGCGCGAGCTTCCGGTCGAGGTCGAGGTCGCACTCGGGCGTCCCCTCAAACCGCCGCATCATCGGGAGGATGATCCAGCGGTCGAACCAGGCGTCGGTCTGGTCGGACACACGCGGCGCTTCGTTCGCCGAGAACAACGGTAGCGCGTACGAGATGAACGAGAACGCGGCTTGAAACTTGTGTTGGGCGCGGATCGGGTCGCCCCCGGTGATCTTCTTGAACTGGTCCGTGCGCTCGATGGATCGCGCATCGAGGTCGCCGCAGATGTTCGCGAGCTTGCCGAACACGTCGACGCACGCGAACCGATCTTCGCTCAGCTCCTGTAGCGCGACCGTCGCGACGTTCTCCGCACCGAGCAGTGCGATCAGGAGCTTGAGGAACGTCGACTTGCCGTTGCCGCCCGGGCCGAGCAGCATCACCGCCTTGCGCATCGGGTTGCCGGCGTACAGCGCGTAGCCGAACATCTCTTCGGCCAGATCGCTGGCGTCATCGGGCAACGCCTCATTGAAGAAGCGCGCGACGGTCGGCGCGGTCGCCGCGGGGTTCCAGGCGGCGGCGATCTGGTTCGTGCTGAGCACGTCCGGCGTGTGCGGGTGCAGCGTGCCCGTGCGCCACTCGAGCAGCCCGTTCTTGCAGTTGATGAACTCGGTCGGTGGCGTGTGCCCGAGGCTCGGGAGCTGCGCGCGGAGATACGCAGTGACTTCCTCGAGGTGGTTACGCCGAAAGCGTTCGGCGACCAGTTCGCGGGTGCGCTGTCGTGCCCAGTCGTCGCCGTCAGGCCGGTAGACGCCGTCGTGGTAGCGCCAGAGCTTCCGATCGTGCCCGAGGCGGACGGGGCATTCCTCGGAGAGCCGGTCGCCGAGCCGGGCGGGGACGAAGTGCCCATCGGCAAACCACTCGTCGTTCGCCGCATCGTCGTCGCCGACCGCCGCAAGAAAGTCCCGCCAGCCCTTCCCGGCGCAAGCGTTGTGAAAGCACTTCGCGACGATCGTGCCGCTTGCGAACTGCGTCACGCTGCACGCGCCGATGTGCTCGCTGTTCCACACGCAGGTCTCCAGCTCGAACAGCGTGCCGTCGTCGAGCGCCTTCTTCTTGCGTACGACGATGTCGTGCTCTCGCAGGTACGCCTCGAGGTCGCACTGCTCTGCCCTTTGGTTCCGATGTCGTTTCGCCTTGCCGCGCTGCTCCTGCCGTTCACCGCCGCCGGCGATCCGTTCCAAGATGTCGCGCTCCACGGGAGCGATCGGCCCTTCGGGTACGTGGGTCAGCCGCGAGAGCCTATGAGGTCGATCCGCGGTCGAATCACCCTTGGCGGCCATCGTGCCGCCGATCTTCGCGATCCTCGCGGCATTAAAGGTCGTCTGGTCAATCGTGACGACGGCGTCGCTGAACTGCTGTCCGAGCGTGGCGAGGATATTCCTGCACAGCGTCGTCGCCTCCGCGTCGTTCGGCAGGTCGATGCGCAACAACACCCACCCGCCGTTCCCGCTGTCGGCGGTGATGATCGAGTCCTTCGACACACCGACCGTCACCAGCCACGCGACCACGGCGTTGACCCGCGCCAGTGCCGCCGCGTGCTCCGCATCGGTCGACGAGATGCCCGCCGGTCGCACCGCATCGCAGTCGATGAACAGCCACCATCGCGCGGGCACATCCGCGTCGCTGGTCGAATGCTTCGCGTAGTCGATCGTCCGGTTGACGGCGCGGGCGAGCAGGTCACGCCGAACCGGGTTGAGCGTCACGTAGACGCCGGGCGCAGTGCCACTTAGCCGCGCAGCGTCGCGCGCCAGTGCGTCGAGGTCGTTGTAGTACCCACTGACCGTGCCGCGCCTCGTCGCCGGCACGCGCAGCTCGACGACGCTGCCCGGCTCGACGAGGATGCCGAGCGCCCGGCGAATCTCGACGGCATCGAAGCGAGGCGCGCTCATGCCGCCACCTTCCGCGCCGGGCGCAGGTGTGCTACGAAGTAGCTAGCGCGGTTTGCTGTGAGGGTGGGGCGTGCGGCGCCGTTGGTAGCGGCGCCCGCCCTAGGTGGACCTGGGGGAGGGTCGCCGCGCGAACCGGCTCGTACCCGAACGGCACGCCGATGCCGGCGCGGCGCTCGGCGATACGGAGTCCGCCACGCGGTCGACGCCTGAGGTCGTGCGGACGCTCGGCGCGCCCAGGCCGTCCAAGCGGCGAACCGGGCGGCCTCGGCCATGGCCTGCGTCTGCGCCGCGTCGAATGCCGGTAGGCACAGACGCCTCACGAGTGCGTCGTGCTGTTGCACGGCGCGTTCGGCAGCCGTGAATCCGGAGAAGGCGTGGCAGCGCGTCGCCTGCTCCACATGCGCCGCGCGTGCGGCGTCGGCCATGATGCCGGTCTGCCACATGGCGTCCCGCATCGCGGCCTGGTTCAACGCAGCTATCTGGCGTTCCAAGCCGAGCTGTCGTTTTAACTGAGCATCGAGCCGGCGCTGGTGTTTCACCGCGCGCTCGAGGAGATTCAGCTTGTAGTCCGGAAGAGTGCGGATTCGCTCCTCGGTCAAACGGTCAAACTCGCGATCCTCTGCTTCCCGCTCCTCCGGTGTCAGGTTCCCACGGAAGCGCATCTAGCTTACCGCCTCCTGTGCCGGGTCACGGCGGCGCGCGGCCTCGTCGAGTAGACGTCGGAGCAGGTTCGACGCGCTCCGCTGTTCAGCTGTTGCCCGCTCGCGGAGCCAGGCGATTTGCCTCGGCGTCAACGCGTATGTCACCGGCCGAACAACCTCGCGCTTCATCCTCAACCTCAGCCCCGGGCATATGAAGCCATACGAGGGGGGCGCTGTCAACTTTCTCGTCGTCGAAACAGCTACCCGCGGTCCGTCAGTCAGTACGTGCGGCTGCTGCTACAGCGCGCCATCGCGGACGCCGGGCGACAAGGAAGTCTTAGCGTCTGATCGAGGGGCGGGGCGTGCTTCGTCGCCGTGATGCCTTCTTGCGCTCCATCCGCTCCAAGCGCGCTATTTTCAGTCCGATTGCGACAACCCGCGGTCGCACGCGCCGAAACAGCGCGCGCAGCGCAATGAGCTTGATGCGCAGATTCCAGCACCGCCGCGCGGACAACCGTTCGGTACCGTACCTGTCCTGCCACAGCTCCTCGCGGACCTCCTGCCATCCGTCGGTGACTTTCCAAAAAGCGGATTGGAGCCTTGCGCTCGCATTGTTCGCTACCGCGCCGAACAACTCCCCCGGGAAGAACGTGCTCCTGGGGTCGCAAGGGTCGTCCGACCTATTCGCGAACGCTGCCACCTCGGCGGCCCACAAGTCGCGGGTCAGCCGATCGAATTCCGCCTTCATCGCTACCCGTGAGCGCTGGGACCTGTCGGTGTCGGGCTTTGGTCTGGTCGTGCGCACCGTCTCTGTGCCGCAGGATGCCGACATCACGCGATCGTGTCCACGTTGCGACGCGTCCGCTGCCCTGCGCACGCTGCGAACACAGCGGACCGCGCCGCCGCCGCCGGCAGTCACGGCGACGACGACGGACGCGGCCCGCTGACCTTACGTCACGGTATCGACGTCGCAGTCCCAGGTGAGCCCGAGCCCATCGCCTTGGACGTCGCGCACGCTGTACGTCTGGACACCGTCGGCGATCGATGCGCCCTTGGTGGGGCGCATCGGCACCTCGGCCGCCGACAACCTGATGGTCCAGCCGGGCGCGCGAACGCGCGTGGTGCCGAGGTCGATCACGGGGTCGTGTTGTCTCAGGACGACCCGCACCGCGACGGGCGGTCCACCGCCGGCCGGCGTGTAGGTGCCGGCGACGCTCAGGTTGTCGTCCGCGAACAGGTCCGCGGCGGCGGTGGCGAACGCGGTCACACGGTTACGAGAACGAGGCGTTGAGCCGCACGCGCCCCGTGGCCGAGGGGTTCGCGGCCACGGCGAGCGCCACGCCGATCAACGTGTTGCTGGTCGAGGTCGTGGTCGTGAGTTTCGCGGAATCGTCCCAGAAGATCGGCGCCCCGACCGTCCAGGCTTGCGCCGACACCTTCGCGAGGTCGAACACGCCGCTGACGGCGGCCTCGACGGTGGCGCCGGATGCCGCATCGGCGGTCGCGACGCCGACGATGCTCCCGACCTTGCAGCACGCGCCGCTGGTGACGGTGTAGGGCGCGGTGAGGGTAACAACCTCGCCCTTTGCGATGTAGTTCTTCACGAGTCGAGTCCTTTCGACGAGGCCACGCGCACGGTGTGCACCATGCTCACGCCACTCGTCAGGAGAATTTGCTGTTGCAGGTCCGCCGCGGCGGCGGCCATTTCGGCGTCGGATTTGTACTCGATCTGCATCTCACCAGCGTGGACAACGCGGGTGCCTGCCGCGCGCGCCCGCTGGAGGCGCTCGAGGCGCGCCTGCAGCTCCTCAACGGTTGCCATCAGGCCCCCGCGTTCGAGTAGGCGCCGCGGTGGTCGACCACGCCCGCGCCGAAATCGAGGACCACGCGGAACTCCATGCCGAGCACGTTCCAGCCTTCGCGGCTCGCGAGCTGCGGCCCCTGCGCGCTCGAGAGGTAGCAGTACTCGAGCACCGGCTGCGCACCGGGTTCGGCGAACACGTACCACCGATTGCCCGACAGGCGCGGCTCGACGAGGAGCGAGAGCTTCCCGCTGAACGGGTTGACGTTCGACGTGCTGGCCGGCGTGAGCGTCGCGAGCACGGTCTCCGCCTGCGTTTCCTTGGTCGGCGAGACGAGCAGGAACGTCGGGACGACGTTCACCGGCGTCACGCCGTCGAGGCCCTTCTGCTGGCGCATCGCGAGGCGCGCCGCCGCCAGGTTCGTTACGTCGATGGCGGTGCCGGAACCGGCGACGTTGCCGTGCGAGGAATGGAAGAGGGGATTCCCGTCGTCGAGGGTCGCGCCCGTGCCGCTGTTCGCGGTGAGGAGCGCCGTCAGCACGTCGGCCTCGGTCTCTGCTGCCGCGCGACCCGCCGCGCGCCCGAAGTCGGCGAACGCGCCCAGGTCGTCGTTGATGATGGCGTTCCGCGAGAGACTGAACATCTTGGCGTAGGTCTTGATGGCGTACGCTTCCTTCGCTTCGCCGCGCGTGCCGGACGTCACCTCGCCGTGTTCGTTGACGAGGGAGAGCTTCGGCCACTCGCTCAGCTTGAGCGTGGTCTTCGTGCGGAAGTCCGAGACGGTCGTGGTGCGCGCGAGGCTCTTGAGCGGGTTCGGCGCCGCCTGGAAGGCGGCCATCAGCACGCGGTTCCCCGTGCCGGTGAGCAGGTTCGAGAAGTCGGACGTGGTGTGCATCGCGCGCGTCAGCACCTCGTCGGGCGACCACTGCCGCACGCCGCGGCCGCCGCGAGCCTCGAGCAGCTCGGCGGCGAGGTCGACGAGGCGGCGGTGCACGTAGGGCCGGGCTGCCTCGTCGGGGGCGGTGCCGTTGAGTCGGCACGTGAGCGCCGCGGCCATGCGCTCGACGCGCGCCTCGGGAGCGCCATACTCAGTGCCGAGCTCGATCCGCTGGTGATGCACGGTCCCGGTGTCGGCGGAGCGCCGGACGAGAGAGTCGAACAGCTCGGCGCGCGCCTCGTCGACCGTGGCGTTGCGATCGATCAGAGAGTCGGCGGCGGTGTGGTCGAGGCCGGCGGCGGTGACGAGCGTACGGATTTCGGTGTTGACCGCGGCGCGCTGCGCGAGCGCCTCCGCGTCGGTGTTCTGGTCCATGACGTCTCCTCTCACGGTCGCGCCCACGTCTGCGGGGATCGCGACGAACGATAGTTCTTTCGGGGTCCAGCGGACGGCAGTGCGGACGCGCGTGCCGTCGCCGCCGCGGCTGTCCTGCCAGCGTTCGACGGTGTAGCCGACGGATACGCTGCGCAGGATGCCGGCCTTGATGTCGCGCCACACGGGGTCGGCGCGTTCGGACAGCTTCACGGTGCCCACGCCGCGCGCGCCATCGACGTGCGCGTCGGTGACGACGCCGAGCACCTGCGCGACGGTCTCCTGTCGGTGGCCGTCGAGCACCGGCGCGCCGATGAAGCGGGCGAGGTCGACGTGCGCGGGGTCGAGCGAGAACCGCTCCTCGTAGAGCCCGGCGCCATCGCGTCGGCGAACACCGGCGCCCGTCGACCACACCACGTCCACGGTGCGAGCGGCCTCGTCGAGCGTGGTCGGCTCGAGCGTCGCCCTTCGGGTCCACAGCTCAGGCATTGGCGGGTACTCCGTTCGTCGGGGTCGGGCGCGCCGCCGAGCCTGCCGCAGGGAAGGGGAACGACAGGCCCAGCGCGCGCGCCCGATCCCGGTCCGCGGCGATCTCGGCGTCGAGGGTTTCGATGTCCCACCCCTGCGACGCGACGACGCGACGGCGACTGGTGAGGCCCGCGGCGAGCAGCTCAGACGCAGCGGCGGCATCCTTCTGCGGATCGACCCACGGCTGCGCGGGCGTGATCCACTCGACGGCGAGCAGCTCGTCGAGGTCGCCCGCGATGTGGCCCATCAGCAGCTCGGCGACGATCCACGCCCGCCAGATCGGCCGGCAGAGCTGGTGGACGATGACGCTGTATTGCAGCTGCTCGAGGCGAGTGCGGAACTCGACCAGCGCCGCCCGGAGGGAACTGTAGTTCGCGGCGCTCAAGTCGCCGTCGAGCAGGTAGGCGGGCACGCCGAGCCCGGCGGCGACGCTACGGAGCTGCAGCTGCAGGAACGCGATGACGTCGCCGATCTCGGCCGGGTCGCTGAACTTGATGTCGGTGCCGGACGGCAGCACCTTCAACGTGCCCGGCTCGAGGCCGGTCGTCAGGATGCCGTTCGCCGTCGTGCCGTCGAGCCCCGCGGCGGTGCCCGACGTGTCGGTGATGAAGCCGGCAAACAGAGCCGCCACCTTTTGGCGCACGAGATGCGCGTCCTCGCAGAGGTCGATCTCGTGCAGACGGAGCAGCACGGGTGCCAGCCACGAGATGCCCCGCACCTGGCCCGGCGCGAGCGGCGCGAACAGATGCGCCATCGCGGCAGCCGGCACGCGCACGAGGTCGCTCGAGAACGACGGCACCTCGGGGCGGGCGCGGTGCACGTGATACGCGGCGCGCGACCCATCGGTGCCGAACTCGACACCCTGGATGATCCGTCGCTCGCCCTCCAGCTCGCGCGTCTCGTCCATCGGCACCATGTCGGCGTCGAGGAGCCGCACGCGGAGGCCGTCGGGAGAGAGCAGCAGATGCCCAAAGCACTCGCCGCTCTCGACCATGCTGCGCACGGCGAGGCCTTGCAGCCCGTAGAGGTCGGTGATGCCGTCGGCATCGGCCTGCGACGTCCACGCCTGCCAGCGCCGGTGCAGCTCGACGCGCACGGCGGGGTCGGGATGCTGCGACTGCGGCTTGATGCCGGCGCCGACGGCGCCCGAGACGATCGCTGCCACGCCGTTCGCGATCCAGGGGTTGTTGCGGCTGTAGTACGCCGCGCGCCGACGTACCGGACCAGCCGCGGCGCCGATCTCCGCGTTCACCTGGCCGAAGGATTGAACGCCTTGCCAGCGGCGACCACCGGCGGCGGCATCGAAGCGCCGCGTCCGCAGCGCCGGGAGCCACCGGCGCGCGATGTCTCGAACCCTCACCCCGCCTCCGTATCTCGAGGCGAAGAATAGGCGAAAATCGTAGCGGGCGCAAATAAAAGGGCCTTGTTTGAGCAGAAGCCACAGGAAAATGTATGACCACGTAACGCCTGGTCGGGATGTTGGGCGCGGGGTGGTGGGGTAGGATGCGGACCGTGGGGGCGGGGATCATCCTGGTTGTCGACGACAACCCGGACACCAACGATGCCTTGGTCCGGCTGCTCAAGCTCCGAGGTTACGACGTGCTCGCGGCCTTTGATGGCGCGGAGGCTCTCGGCTTTCTACGCAACGGCCTCGAGCCATCCTTGATCGTCCTCGACCTGCGCATGCCAGTGATGGACGGGCATATGTTTTTGCAGGCGATCTCGACCGACCCGCAATTCGCCCGCCTGCCGGTGGTCATCTACAGCGCGGTGCGCGAGGCGATCGTCGCCGACGTCGTGCTGGCGTACGTGGAAAAAGGCCGCGACCCCGAGGCGCTCCTCGACGTGATCGCGACCGCGTGCCCGCCTCCGCGTCTGAACTGATCCACTCTAGCGGACGGTCACCATGCCGAAACGAAAGGCGACGGGACGCTCGTCGGCGCGGTCGGCGGTGCGGCCCCGTCCGGCGACGCGACCGCGATCTCGAGGCGGTCCCAGTCCGCGCGCGTGAGCCCGACGCGCAGCGCGGCCGCGTAGGCGTAGACGAAGACGTCGAGCGCCTCGTTGCGCGCCCCGCTGGGAAGCATCCACTCCTTGCGGGCGACGCCGCGGAGATACCGCGTCACGCGACGCTCGGCGGTCAGTTGTGCATAGAAGTCGAGCGGCAGGTCCGCCGAGAACTGGATGCTGCGCGGCCCGTCTGCGAGCCGCATGCGCGCGTACAGCTCGGCCTTCGCGGTGTCGGTGCCGATCGTCCAGAGCTGCACGCCGTTCGGGATCTTCCGGCCGTTCCAGTGCACGTCGACCAGCGACGGGCGGGTGCCGATGACGGGTTGGCCGGGACGGCTGGCACCCTTCACCGCCATGACGGTGCGGGGATGCTGACGCGCGTAGCCGTAGACGGCCTGCGTGCGATGCCCGCCGGTGTCGACGGCGGCCATCGCGACGCCGAGCGTACCGCCATGCGCGTGCGGCCACCGTCGACCGAGCAGCTCGTCGAGCTGACGCCACACGTCGTCGGTAATGGGGTCGCCGAGCAGCTCGGTCCAGCCGATGCACCACGCCGTCTCGCCGCGGCCCCAGGCCCAGAGGCCGACCGCGAGGCGATCGTCCTGCGTGTCGACGGCGGCGACCAGGAGCGACGCGGGGGCCGGGACCGTCCACTGCGGCACGTCGAGGGCACGCGCCCGCAGCTCGTCCGCGGACGTCGGCGCCTCGCCGTCGCCCTCCCACAGCTCGGCGAGCTTCAGGTTCGTGAAGGCTTGAAGCCGCGTCGGGTGCGGCACCGCTTCGACGAATTCGCGCGCCAGCTCGCCGAGCCGCGTCCACGGCGAGTACAGCGCCGACAACCAGAACCCGGCCGTGCCGGTGAACGGGGCCGTGGCTTCCCAGGAGCCCCGCGCGACAGCCGCAAGCCGCTGGCCGTCACTCCACGTCCCGTCGCACTCGGCGCAGACGTACAGCGCGGCCTCCGGGCGTCCCTTCGGCCACTTCACGTGCGCCCAGTCGAGCACCTGGAGTGCGCCGCAGAGGGGGCAGGGGACAAGGAACCGCCGCTGGTCACTCGCCGCGTAGGCATCGGCGATGCGCGAGGCGCCCTTGACCGTCGGCGTCGAGACGAGAATCAGCTTCCGGCGCCAGAAGGTCGCGCTCCGCTGCTTGGCGAGCGCCACGGGGTCGCCCTCGGTGCCGGCGCTGGCCGGGTAGCGGTCGATCTCGTCACAGCAGACTATCCTAATCGGCCTCGAGGCCAGCGACGCGGCCGAATTGGCGCCGGCGAGGGTGATGCGCCCGCCGGGGAAGGATTTCGTCAACAACGTGTTCCCGCTGTCTCGGCTGCGAACGTCCTGAACGAGCCCGCGAAGCGCCGGGGTGTCGCGGATCATCGGGGCGAGCCTGTCCTTCGAGAACGCCTCGGCGATGTCGAGCGTCGGCTGCAGCAACAGCATCGGCGCCGGGTCGTGGTGCATGTAGAAGCCGACGACGTTCAACAACGCCTCGGTCTTCCCGACCTGCGACCCGAGCATGCCGACGATGGTGTGCACCGTCGGGTCCGTCACCGCATCGAGCAGGCCTTTCTGGTAGATCGCACGGGACGTGCGCCACACGCCCGGCTCCGCGCTCGCTTCGGGCGACAGCCGCCGCTCGGCGTCCGCCCAGTCGCTCACCGTCAACCGAGGCGGCGGGCGTAGGTGCGTGCGCTGCAGCTCGCCGACGCGGGCGATCCAGGCGTCAACCGGCGAGGTCGTCGGCACTCAGCTCCCGCAGCGCGTCCTCGACGGCATCCTGCACCACGCGGCGCACCTCTTCGGCGTCGTCCAGCGCGGCCACGACGGGCGCCACGGCGGGCGCGATGGCGAGCAGACGGCTCTTGCAGGCGGAGAACGCGGTGGCGACGACGGAGGCGGCCTTGTCGGTGTCGATCTTCGCCTTCTGCTGCACGGCGAGGTCGATCTCGAGGCGCTGCACCTCGAGCGAGAGCTTCCGGCGTCGTAGACCGAGGATGGACTCGGGGTCCCGGGGGCGACCAGCGCCAGGCCGGCGGCCCCCGGGACGGTTGTTGATTTTCTGAGCAGGCATAACGCTAGGTGCGTCGAGCGTCTGATTCCCCCGTATTGCGTGCGGCTCAGGGGGGAACCGACGCGCGCGTCAGTGTGACGTCGGCGGGCTCGTCGGCGTGTTGCGCTGCAGCCGCTTCAACTGCTGCAGCAGCTCAGGCGTGACGCCCAGCCGCGCGGCCATCTGGTAGCCGAGCACGAACAGCAGCTCTCGCCCGTTCTGTGACTGTCCGATCAACACCGTGGTGTACATCCACCCCAGTGCGTCGGCCGGCGTGAGCGGCGGCAGGTTCGCCACCAGCCGGCCGAGCCCGCCCAGGTCGCGCGTCTGCCAGCCGGCGATGATGAGGTCGACCATCTGGGTCGCCTCAGTCGGATTGAACCCGGCGGCCTCGAGGGTGGCGCGCAGCGCCGCGCGCGGGTCGTCGGTCGTCTTCTCGTCCATCGTCATCCTCCTCCTCTCGAATTGAAACGCACCATTCACGCACCATCCGGCTTGCGGAGCAGGGCAGCGCGCTGCTAAGTGCCTGATCCCACAGCGCGCGCCCGTAGCTCAGCTGGATAGAGCGTCAGGCTTCGAACCTGCAGGTCGCCCGTTCGAATCGGGCCGGGCGCACTCAAATTTCCCTCCCTTCGGCTCACGGATGGCAGTCGATCCAACCCGCGCCGGCGCAGGTGACCGTCTGGCTGCCCGTCTCCGCCCGACTGGACAGTTGGCACGTCGGACGAGCTGACCCGGCCGGATCGCAGCTGCTCGATGGCCCCACGAAGGCCACGTTCGAAGGGACAGCTCTCACGCCCGGGGCGGTCCCTGAGAATGCGAACATCACATGGTGCTCACATTCTTCGCGTCATCCCTTGACGGCTGCCTACGCACCTTCGTAAACCCGGCAGCGATCGACAGGAGGACGGCGTGGCATCGACGAAGAAGCGGATCCGCAAGAAGCCGGCTCCCAAGAGGAAGCGAACGCCCACGTCCCGGACGACGAAGACCCGCCGCCGGACGACCCGACGGAAGAAGGCGCCGAAGAAAGCCGCCCGACCAATGCGGGCACGGCGTTCTCACGCTCGACAAGCGAAGGCGACGGCTGCGCGGCGGGCACGTCGGCGTGGCACCGCCCTCGCGGGGCGGCCGGTCGCCCGCGCGCTGCCCGTCGCAGCCGGAGCGATCACGCAGACGTTCGTCGATGCGGCGCTCGCGGTACGGTTTTCGAACGCCGCGAGCATCGATCAGTATTACGTCGACCGCTTCAAGCAGCCGTTCCTCGACTGGTACCACCGCACCGTCGACGCGACGCAGCCGAAGGACGCCGAGGTGAAGAAGCGCTTCGCGGCGTTCTGGGATAGCTTCACCGGGATCCTCGGTGGAACAGTCTGGCTCCTGCAGCAGGTCACGCTGCACGAGGTCTTCCGCAAGGAAGGTAACGGCGACATGCGGCCCCGGGGAGAGAAGGTCGGGACCGCCGGCCACAGAGGGATCGCATATCTGTTCGACAAGGTCCCGGGGATCAAGCGGTCCTACAACACCGGACCGGGCAACCTCACGGCTGGTCGTCTCTTCAACGACGCCGAGTTCCTCGCCGCACACGGGAACCTCCCACTCGGCAACCAGCTCGCGCACACGCAGGACGCCGCGTGGAAGGGCGACGTATATCCGCAAACGACCACCCCGACGGACGACGATCCTGCCGTCACGGGGTTCGTGCTCGAAGCGGACTTCTCGAAGTTCCGCGGCCGCGGACTGATCCAGACGACCTTCCGATCGAACTACGCCAAGCTGATCGCGTGGGTCCAGGCCTACCAGGGGACAAAGCCGGTGATCCGCGAGTTCCAGGACGCCTGGAAGGGTGCGACGGCCGACAGCGTCGCCACACGCAGCCGACTGGCCGACTGGAGGCGCCTGTTCGAAGAGAGCGACTTCGAGATCCCCGCGCACGCCATTCGCCTCCACAATGCGAGCAGCGGGCGCTACCTCGATCTCGGGGAGACCGCCTCGGTGGTCAATGGACCGGGCGCCGGCTCCATCTTCAACGTCGGCAAGCGGATCAATGGCGGCGACGGCTATGGTCACGACCTGGCGGCGCGAGTCGTCAAGGTCTGCAACGCGCTCGGCAACTAGTGTCGCGCCTCTCCGTCACGTGAGCAGCCCGCTCCCAATCGCGACCAGCGTCAGCGACGCGACGAAGGCCCAGAGCAGCACGCCGTAGAGCAGCGGTCGGAGCCCGACCGACACGAGAGAAGTGTGTGACACGTTCGCGCCGACCAGGAACAACGTCAGCACCAGCACGGCACGTGCACCGGTCGAGACGGCATGGCCGACGTTCGCGAGCTGAGGGAGGACGGTTACGAGCGCCGCCGCACCGAGGAAGCCGAGGATGAACCATGGCCGCTTCGCGGGCGGGCGGACTTCGTCGCCGTAGGCCGCCTCTCGGGAACGAAGAGCGCCGATGGCCAGTGTCATCGGCACGATCCAGAGCGCGCGGGTGAGCTTGAGCGTGGTGGCGGTGACGAGCGCAGTCGGACCGTACTGCGTCGCCGCTCCGATGACCGAGCTGGTGTCGTGGACTGCGAGGGCCGCCCAGAGGCCGAAGGCACGTTGATCGAGCCCGACGGCGTGTCCGAGGATGGGGAAGACGAGCAGCGCGATCGCGTTCAGCAGGAACACGGTGCCGAGCGCGATCGAGACCTCGAGGTCACGCGCACGGATCACCGGTGCGACCGCGGCGATCGCGCTCCCGCCGCAGATCGCGGTCCCGACGGTGACCAGCAGACCGACGTCGCGCGGGATCGCGAGCATCCGAGCGAAGACAGCACCCAGCGTGAAGGTGAGGGCGATCTCCGTCATCGTCCACGCAATGCCGTGCAGTCCGATACGAAGCACGACCGTCAGGTCCATCCCGAAGCCGAGTCCGATCACGCCGAGCTGGAGAAGGATCGGCGTCCACGCCTTCGTGCGTGACGCATATGGATTGCCCGCGCCGAGCGCGATGGCGATGCCGGTGAGCAACGCGAGGCCCGCCGCCCAGTTGTTCACGTGCGCCGCCTCGCCGATCGGCGAGATCGCGCAGAGCGAGCCGATCGCGCCGAGCGGCACGAGTGCGTTCGCGACGCTCGATCGCCACGATGACCGGATGTTCGGCCGCCCGGACACGGCGACGGCGGAAGCCGAGGCCGGACCGTCCTGGATCATGGCATCCGATCAGCAAGCCCTGTGCCTCTGGAGGTCGGCTACGTTTCATTGCGCCGATCTCACCGGCGTCGAACTGCGATGCGCGAACGCGCTCACGTGGGTGACCTCCCCCAACCAGCGCCGCTGCATCGATCTCACGCCTTTCCGCTAGGACCGACGTCGTGCAGCTGATCGCCCGATGCCGTCAGCCGCAGTCGACCAGCCCCGCCAGCCGTTCGGGCGACAGCTCGCGCAGCGACGCGACCACGAGATCGGCATCGCGCAGCGCGATCGCGTCCGTCGTGCCCACCAGCGCGACACATCGCATCCCCGCGGCGTGCGCCGCGGCGACGCCCACGGGCGCATCCTCCACCACGACACAGCGCGCGGGGGCGATGCCGAGGCGGGCGCTGCAGGTCTCGTAGATGGCGGGGTCGGGCTTCCCGCGCTCGACGTCCCGCCCGGTGACCACGGCGGCGAACGCGTCGCGACGGCCGAGCAGCTCGAGCGTGAGGGCGACGTTCTCCGGCGGCGCGGACGAGCCCACGGCGAGCGACACGTGCTGCGTGCGAAGCGCGTCGATCAGCTCGCACGCGCCGTCGACCGCCGGGAAGGCCACGCGCAGGCGCTCGCGATAGAGCGCTTCCTTCCGGTCGTCGAGCTGTCGATTCCGCTCCGACCCCACCGCGGCATGCCAGTGACGCGCGATCACGTCGCGACTGGTCTGCCCGAACGAGGCGACGAAATCGGCGTCGCTGAAGCGAACACCGGTCTCGGCAGCGAGACGCTCCCAGCTCCAGCGATGCGGCTCGTAGGAGTCGACGAGGACGCCATCGAGATCGAACACGACCGCCCAGCGGGGGATTCCGGCATCCACGCCACCCATCCTGACGGGGTCCGCTGCACGTGCAAGGGGAGGGCGAACGCGCCGTCAGTGGGTCCCGAAGTCGAGGAAGCCGGCCAGCTCGGCACCGCCGGCGGCGCCCACCGGCGGTATCGCGGCGAACAGGTCGTCCGCTTCCCCGTCGCGATTCAGATCCGTCGTCGCATTCTGGTCCCCGCGATGTCCGTTCGGTACGAACAGCTCCGGATGGTCGAAGGGCGCCTTCTGCGAGCGGACGCGGTCGTCGGTGAGCGCTTCGAGGAATGCCACGATGGCATCGATCTCGGCGCTCGTCAGCACGGGGACGCCGAGCGGCGAGATCACGGCGCCGTCCGAGAGCTGTACGACCGGCGCCACACTCCCCCCGCGGCTGTAGAACTCGACGACCTGGCGGAGCGTCAGCGCCTCACCGTCGTGGAAATAGGGCGCGGTGAGGGCGACGTTGCGCAGCGAGGGAACCTTGAACGCGCCCTCGACGCCGAAGCTCGTGACCGCCGCCCCGTCGAAGGTGGCGGGCAGCGCGCCGGGAAAGAGCTGCTTCGATTTGGACAGCGGCCCGAAGTCGTCGGTCGCGCCGGCGCCGAGGTCGTCCGCCGTAGGTCGCACGCCGATGTTGTTGAAGCCCTTGTCGATGACGTTGCCGTCGCGATTGCGGACCGGTCCGTTCGCGGCGGCGGCGACCCGACGTACCGATGCGTCGGTGAGCTCGGCCTGCTCGTGGCAGTTCGAGCAGCGCACGTTGGTCGGTCCGCGCGTGCGGTCGTTGAACACGGTCGCGCCGAACAGCGCGAGACGACTGATGTTGTCCGGCGCGGTGTTCGTCCACGGATTGAGCGCCGCATCGGTGGCGAGCGGGTGCTGGCGGCGGAAGCGATCCCACGGCGTGTCGTCGGAGACCAGCGTCGCCTCGTACATCTGCACCGCGAGGCCGAAGAAGAGCACGAAGTTGTACTGGGTGAGCGTGTACTCGGTGGTGCGGGGATCGCCGTCGGGGTGGTCGACGAACGATCGCGTGCCGTCGGCCGCCACCCGGACCAGCTTCGGCGAGTTCCACCACTGATCCTGGAACGCGTCAGGTACCATCGCGTCGTAGCTCGCGACTTTGAGGCCCGGGAACGGCCATCGGCTGAGAGCGCCGAGCACGCTGTCGGTCGGATGCACGCGTTGGAGCGCGAGCGGCCGCACGCCGCGAAAGCCGAACAACCCGGTCCCCGCGAGATCTCTGCCGAAGTCGAGCTGCGTCCGCCCCGGCGCCGCCATCTCGAATGGGCTGACGATGGGCGCTACCGCCTGCGACGCGAGGCTCGCGTTGTCGAGCTCGACGTGGACCTCGATCGGCGAGCTCGGGGTCGGCGCGCGCACGACCATCACCGTCGGATCGCGGTGGCCGACGTGATTGACGCCGTTGAAGGTGTCGTTGGCTCGACCGTCCCAGAACTGGCGGTGATTGAACACCGCATTGATGACCGACGGCGTGTTGCGCGGCTCCACGCGCCGGGTGTTCTTCGTGCCGATCCGGAAGCCGTCGGGATCGGGCAGGGCGAGGAGGCGGTTGAACAACAGATGGTGAACGCCCTGCGACGACACGACGTCGTTGCTGTCGGTGGCCGGGTCGAGCGCGCCACGCACGCCCGGGACGGCGAGCCGCGTGAACGGAAAGTCGCTCGCCTGGAGCCGATAGTTGGGTCCTCCGCGTGTGAAGGCGAGGTCGGGCGTCGGGACGTGCTTCAGGCCGGGGTTGAGCTGATTCTTCGAGCGTGGATCGGCGCCGGCGCGGAAGTGGCAGCTGGCGCAGGCCTGGATGCCGTCGCTGCCGACCTGCATGTCCCAGAAGAGCGCCTTTCCGAGCCGGATCGCGGCGGCGCGATCCTTGACGAAGTCGGCGAGGTTGGACGGATCGGGAATGGGAATGCCGCGCAGGTCGCCCGGCAGGCTCGTGAGGTCGGTGACGAGCGGCGCTGGGAATGTCGCATGGGGAAAATTCGCCTGGTCGAACACGACGTCGGCGGCGGCAAGGCCGCGAAGACAGGCGCAGATGATGACGGCACAGCCGACCCAGGCGGAACGATGCGACATCCATGTCCCCTTGCCCGCCTGGTCGCCCGCAGCGGGACCCCCTCGCGGAGCCGAAGTCGCCGGCTCGCCGTTTAGCTCGTCATGCGACGCTGGATCTGTCGGCGCTATACGGTCTGAGCGCCGAATCGGTCAATGGGGTCCCTTATTTTTTCGGCAGTACTCAGTTCAGCCGCACCGTGATGTTCACCGACTCGGTGACCGACTGGCCCTCCGAGGTGCACGTCGCACTGAAGCTCACGGTGAACTCCGAGCCGTCGAACGCCGAATACGTCGTCGCGCCGCGCGTGCAGTCGGGAATGCCCGCGGTGGCGGCGAGCCACGAGTTGATGATCGAGTTCAACGCGCCCTGGAACTGGCTGGCGCCTTCGAACGGAATGGTGCCGGCCGTCTGGCACGGGATCGACACGAAGCCCGAGATGCACACCGACACCGTGTAGTTCCCCGTCGGGAGGTTCGACGGCAGGCTGCCCGACGACGGCCCGCTGCCGCCGTTGGGATCGCGATGGCAGAGGCCGTCGTCGCCGCAGATCGGGTAGCCGCCACCGCAGCAATTGTCGTTGCCGCAGAGCTGGCCGCACGGGAGCGTCCAGCAGCGGCCGTCGGGTCCGCAGTTCGGGAACTGGCTCGGGCACCCGCCGGCGCAGCGTTCGACGGCGAAGATGCACTGGCCCGCAACGCACTGCTTCCCTGCCGGGCACGAGCTCGAGCTGGTACAGGGATGCGTGCACGTCCCGCCCTCGCCGAGACACGCCGTGACGAGAAGATTGCGGCAGCGTTGGACGAGCCGTCCGCTCGAGAACACGCTGCTGCAGAGTGGACGCTGCGTGCGGCAGTCGGCCTTGCAGTACCGTATCCGCGCGGCCCGCGTACGGCAGCCGAGGAACGAGCCCCGGCACAGGCTTCCCGAGGCGCTGCTGGCCCCGAGGACGAGAAGGACGATGGTGAGGACAATCGTTCGGCGCGTGCGCATACGCACCGATCATCGGCACGTCGGGCCGCAGGCTTGAGCCGCTACTGCATCTCGGCGTGCGGGACCGACCCCTCGGCGACGCGGAGCAGGCGCAGCCGCGACAGCCGATCGGCGTCGATCCGGATGCCCGTCTCGGGGATCGCGAGCCCCGCCGGGGTCCATTCGGGAAGGAAGAGCAGGGCCGACGCGGTCCCGTCATAGCCGAGCTGGACCAGCAGGTCGGCCTCGTACGTGCGGCAGTTCTTCGCGCAGCACGTGAACGCCTCGGCCACCCGGTAGAGGCCCTCCGCCGGCAGCCGTTCCAGCGACGCAACCCAGTCGCCCGATGGGATCGTATGCCCCTGCTCCTGCCAGCGGGCGCGATTGGCCGTCCACGCGCTCGGCAGATACACGCCGGGACCAGGATTGCCGTGGTTGTGGAAGTAGACCAGTCGGCCTGCCGGCACATGGTCTCCGAGGGGGCGGGTCGTGCGATAGAGGCCGCACGGGGGCAGATCGGCCATGTCGATCGATGATGCCGGATTCCGGTGGCAGGTGCGACGTCCCACGCTGTAACCTTTCGGACGCGCCGGACGTGAGCAGGGCAGGAGGGAACGCCATGCAGACAGAGACGTCGGACCGGGTCATCGTCGTGGGGGGAGGGATCGCCGGGCTCGCCGCCGCGACGCTGGTTGCGCGGGGTGGCAGGGCGGTCACGCTTCTCGAGCGCTCGACGTCGCTCGGCGGACGGGGGATGACCCAGGCGGTCGACGGCTTCCAGATGAACCTGGGTCCGCACGCCCTCTATCGAGCGGCCGAGGGCATCGACGTGCTCCGCAGCCTCGGTGTCGAGCCGAAGGGCGGCGTTCCGCCGAGCGCCGGTGGCCACGCCGTCGCCGGCGGCGTGCTGCACACGCTCCCGGCCGGCCTGATGTCGCTCCTCACGACCGGGATTCTGCGCGCGTCGTCGAAGCTCGAGTTCGGCCAGCTGCTCACCAAGCTGCCCCGCATCGACACCGATCCCCTTCAGGCCGTGACGTTCACGGACTGGCTGCAACGCTACGTGCGCCATGCCGACACGCGGCAGGCCCTGCTGGGCTTCATCCGGCTCTCGACCTACGCCGACGACCCCGACCGGCAGAGCGCCGGCGCCGCGATCCATCAGCTGCAGCTCGCCCTGCGCGCCAGCGTGCTCTACCTGCACGGCGGCTGGCAGACGATCGTCGACGGCCTGCGCGCGGCGGCCGAGTCGGCCGGCGTGCGGATCGTCACCGGGGCGAAGGTCGCCGAGGTCGAGCAGGGTCCGGCCGTCCGTCTCGCCGACGGCACGCGCGCAGTCGCGTCGTCGGTGATCCTCGCAGTCGGCCCGAGCGAAGCGGCCGCCATGGTGAAGAGTCCGGCGCTCGACGCGATCGCCGCCGCGGCCCTGCCGGTCCGCGCCGCGTGTCTCGACGTCGGGCTCAGTCGGCTCCCGAGGCCGAAGTCGATCTTCGCGCTCGGCATCGACCGGCCGCTCTATCTGTCGGTGCACTCGGCCGTCGCGCGGCTCGCGCCCGCGGGGCAGACCTTGATCCACGTCGCCAGATACCTGAAGCCCGGCGCGTCCAACGATCCGAAGGCGGACGAGCGCGAGCTCGAAGGTCTGCTCGACCTGGTGCAGCCCGGCTGGCGCGAGGCGCTTGTCACGCGGCGGTTCCTGCCGTCGATGACGGTGACCGGCGCGCTCGTCACCGCGGCAGGCGGCGGTCTCCCGGGTCGGCCGGGACCCGCGGTTCCGGGTTTCGCCGACGTCTACGTCGCCGGCGACTGGGTCGGGCCCGAGGGCATGCTCGTCGACGCCAGCCTCGCCAGCGCACGGCAGGCCGCCGCGCTGGTCGCCAGGACGGCCGCCCGTACGGTCGCGGCCGCGTGACGGATCGATGCCGGTGACCGCCGTCACGATGGACGAGGCATTCGCCTCGCACCAGCGCTTTCTCTGGGGGCTCTGCTATCGCATGACGGGCTGCGCCGCCGACGCCGACGATCTGGTCCAGGAGACCTTCGTCCGCGCCATCGAACGGCCGCCGGCTCGCACCGACCTGGCGTGGCGGCCGTGGCTCGTGCGCGTCGCCCTCAACCTCGGCCGCGACCTGCTGCGCCGACGCCAGCGGCGGTCGTACGTCGGCCCATGGCTGCCGTCGCCGATCGAGACGGCCGACGAGGCGTCGCCGCCGTCGTACGAGCCGACGCTCGCCGGCGAGCAGACGACGGAGGGGCGGTACGATCTCCTCGAGAGCGTGTCGTTCGCGTTCCTCCTGGCGCTCGAGGCGCTGACACCCAAGCAACGCGCCGTGCTCCTCCTGCGCGACGTCTTCGACTACTCCGTCACCGACACTGCGGAGGCGCTCGACCTGTCGGAGCCGAACGTCAAGACGACCCACCATCGCGCTCGTCGCGCCATGCAGGCGTACGACCGCGCTCGGCATCGGCCGACGCGCACGTTGCAGGACGAGACGCGCGCCATGCTCGGCCGCTTCCTGGCGGCGCTGGCGACGGGCGACGTCGCCGACGTCGAGGCGCTGCTCTCGAGCTCCGTGCGCGCGCTCAGCGACGGCGGCGGGGAGTTCCACGCCGCCCGCAAGCCGGTGGTGGGTCGGGGCAAGGTGGCGCGCTACTGCGTCAACATCTCGCGGCGCGGTGCCGCCCGGTCGGCGGTTCGCATGCTGAACGGCCTGCCCGCGCTGGTGAGCATCGTCGGCGACGTCACCGTCGTCACGCGCATCGAGCTCGACCGCGACGGGCACATCGCCGCGCTGCACTCCGTGCTCGCGACCCGGAAGCTGACGGCGATCGCGGCGCCGGCCCTCACCGCGTGAGCAGCAGGCAGCCCGCGATCGGACCGCCGCCGGCGGCGACCACCGCGACCTCGCAGTCGGGCACCTGGCGGTCGCCGCACTCGCGACGCAGCTGGCGGATACCCTCGGCGAGGAAGCCGAAGCCGTGCAGCCGACCACCCGAGAGCTGCCCGCCCCACGTATTGAGCGGCAGCTCGCCGCCGAGGCGCAGGCGTCCGCCCTCGACGAACGGTCCCGACTCGCCCCGGCCGCAGAAGCCGAGCGCCTCGATCCACGCCAAGGTCAGCCACGAGAACCCGTCGTAGAGCTGGATGGTGTCGACGTCGGCGGGCGCGAGGTCGGCGCGGGCCCACATCTGCGCCGCGGCGTCGCGCGCGGCCATCGTCGTGAGGTCCTCCCACTGATCCCAAACGGGCCGGGAACGAATCGAGCTGCCGATGGCATGGATGCGGACCGGCGCCTTCGGGAGATCGCGGGCAACGTCGGCGCTCGAGACGATCACGGCGGTGGCGCCGTCACACGGGACGTCGCAGTCGTAGAGACCGAACGGATAGGTGACGAGCCGTGCCTTCAGGTAGTCGTCGAGCGTCATCGGATCGCGGTAGATCGCGGTCGGGTTCAACGCCGCATGGGCGCGGGCGGTGAGTGCGATCTCGGCGAGATGCTCCCGTCGCGTGCCGAACTCGTGCATGTGACGCATGGCATGGAGGGCCAGCCAGTTCGCGGCCGACATCGCGCCGAACGGAATCACCCACTGCTGAAATCCGCCGACCGTGCGTGAGCCGGCGCCAATCCCGAGTCGACCCGTGCTGGCCGCGGCGGTCGCCTCGGTGACCGTCCGATAGACGAGCGCATGCCGGCAGAGTCCCGCCGCCACCGCGAGCGACGCGAGCATAACCGGCCCGACCTGCGCCGGACCTTCGACGCCCGACGCGTGCCAGCCGAGCTGGAGGCCGAGGGTGTCCTGCACGTCGACGGTGCCAGGTCCGGCGAATCCAGCCGGCGCGGCCATCGGCCCCGGGTAGCAGGCGAGGCCATCGATGTCCTTCGGCTCGAGCCCGGCATCGGCGATCGCGGCGAGCGCCGCTTCGCAGGTGAGGTCGAGGTCGCCGCGCATGAGCCGTCGTCCGATCTGCGACTGCCCGACGCCGGACAGGATGGCACGCCGCTCGATGCGCTGCTCCGTCGCGGGACGGATCGGCGCCGTGATCGCGCGGCGCGACGGGGTCGGCGGCGCGGGTCGATTCTCGACGTCGGGATCGGGCTCGAACAGGGGCAGGGCGATGTCGTCGCTCAGCGCCTTGAAGGTGACGCGCAGGGGCATGCCGATCCGGATGTCTCTCGGGTCGCAGCCGATGACGTTGGTCGTCAGCCGCAGGTCGGCCTGCTCGATCAGCTCGACGAGGCCGATGACGTACGGCACCGCCATGCCCGGAATCCACGGCTGCGCGTTGACGGTGAAGCTCACCAGCGTGGCGCGCCCGCTCACGACCTCGGGCGCGCAGTCGCGGCTGCGGCAGCGCGGGCACAGGGGACGTGGCGGATGGACGTACCAGCCGCAGGCGTGGCAGCGGACGATCTCGAGACGTCCCGCGCGACACGCGCGCCAGAAGAATTCGGTCTCCGGCTCGAGCGTGGGCAGCGGCAGCGACGGCGTCGACATGTGCCGTCGTCGCTAGCAGGCCCGTTGGAACGGGTCCAGGACTCGACGCGTCAGTTGTGCATCAGTGCGTGGCGCGCCCGGTCGCCCACGCCTTTGCACCCGTCGCGCCGGTGCTCTTGGTCGCGCTCGACCAACCTTTGCTGTTGGCGGTGCCAGCCGCCGCAGTCGAGCCGCTCGACCACAGGGCGCTGCGCGTCTGGCCGATCGCCGACGTCCAGCTCCCCCCGCCGGAGCCCGCGGCGGCGGAGTGCGCGCCCATCGTGGCCGACGTCTCACCCATGGTGAAGGCGTCTGCTGCGCTGGGCGCCAGGGCGGTGATCAGAATCGCCGGGATGAGGCGTTTCCACATGGCGTCGATCCCTGCAGCTCTCGCGCCATCCAGAGACGGCGTCGGAGGATGGCGTCGATGCCAGCGGCGCGACGATGCGGCGTCACATTCGCTGGAGCCGCGCGCATTGTTGTGCGTGCGCTCACGTGCCACGGCGCGCCCGCGACTCGCGGCGGTCGTGGAATGGCGGTTGCTCCTCCGCACCGGCGTGGGCCGTGTTGCTGGGTGGCTGAGGACGGTGCTGTGCGCCGTGATGGTGGTGAGCTCGATGAGCGTGGCGGCGGCGGGGACGGCGTCGGACGCGCTTCATCGCGGCGGACACGCGGGACGGACGACGCCGTCGCCGCCGGACGATCCCGGCAGCGGCGGCGCGCCGACACCGGCGCCGGCCCCGACCAACGTGCACTTCGCACCGGGCGCGACCGTCGCGCTGCCGGGTCGAGGCGCGTCGCTCGCGTGGTCGCCGGACGGAACCCACATCGCCGCCGGCGGACACTTTCACGATCCGACGACCGGTCTGCGCTACGACACGCGCATCGTCGACGTCGCGCAGGGGGCGCTCACCAAGAGCTACTCCTGCCACTACTATTGGGTGATCTCGACGGCGTGGGCGAGGACGGTCCTCGGCGACGTGATCGCCGACGGCGGCGGCGACCACATGGTGAAGATATGGGACGCCGACAGCGACGGCAGCACGCGCTGCCGTCCCGGACAGTTCCCCGCGGCCGACGGCGCAGTGCGCGGCGTCTATCAGATCAACGGCTGGGTCACCGGCCTCTCGTTCTCGCCTGACGGCCGGTTCCTCGCGGGGACGAGTCGCGACCGAACCGTCCGCATCTGGTCGCTCGAGCCCGGGCCGCACCAGGGCCGCGCGGTTGCGCTCTGGTACGACGCGCAGGCGAGCAACTTCCTCTCCGTCGCCTGGTCGCCCGACGGCAAGCACATCGCCACCGGCGATCGGCTCGGGCGCGTCGCGGTCTGGAGCTTCGATCCCGGCGTCGATCAGTGGAGCAACGCGGACATCGACCGCTTCGCGAAGGTGTCCTTCGGCCTCCAGCCGTTCTGGTTCAGCGAGAACCGGGACCTGGTGACGAAGACGCCGCTCTGGATCGACGGCGATCACGTGCGCGTGTGGAAGGTCGTCTGGTCACCCGACGGGACGCGCGTGGCGGCCACCGGCAACGACGGCACGCTGTCGGTGCTCGACGCGACCACCGGCGCCGCCATCTATCGCGTCGGCGCGCCCCATCCGAGCGCCCTGCACGGGCTCGACTGGAGCCCGGACGGCGCGTTGCTGGCCGCGGGCGCGGCCAACCGGAAGATCTACGTCTTCGACGCAGCGACCGGTGCGCTCTTCGACACGCTCGCGGGATCCCTCGACGTCGTGACGGCGGTACGCTGGTCGCCCGACGGGACGACGCTCGCGTCGACCGCCGGCGGGCCGCTGCTCTCCGGCGCGACCAACCAGATGTCGTTCGGGCCCGACCAGGCCGTGCGTTTCTGGACGCGACTCCCGGCCGACTAGGGCACCGGCGCCGGCACCGTGTCGCGACCCGCCCAGGTCCAGCCGTCGATCGGAAGGCCCTTCGCGGGCGCGTAGCCGGTGCTGATGCTCTGCACCGTGCCCTTGGCGTCGACCAGCACGAAGGTCGGCGTGCCGCTGACGCCGTAGGCGAGGAACGCGCTCCGATACTCGTCGACCGCGACGTTCACCGGGAACGGCTGCTCCCACTTCTTGAAGAACGCGTCGAGCTGCTCCGGTGCCTCGTCGGTGATCGCGATGATCGGCGTGCCGCGCTCGCGCTCGAATGCGAGCAGCTCCGGCAGCGAGGCCTTGCAGGGCGCGCACCACGTCGCCCAGAAGAACAGGACGTGCGGTTGCCCGCTGGCGAGCGCCGTCGGCGTCTTGCCGCGATAGGGCGTCAGCTGGAGCTTCGGCGCGAGGCTCCCGGTCTTCGGCGGACCCGGCAGCTCGGGCCACTTGAGCGGAAACGGCTTGGGCACCAGCGTGACCTGGCGTCGCTCCGTTCCACGGATCACGTCGAGCTTGGCGGGTACGTCGACGCGCGAGAGCATCGTCCAGGCGCGGATCTGATTGTGCTCGGTGAACGGCGCGCCGGGCGGGCCGAGCACGACGTCGCCGGCCGCGAGCCCGGCGGCGAACGCGGGCGAGTCGGGGAACACGGTCTCGACGCTCGATGCGCCGGCGGAGAGCTTCAGGTCCTCCTGCAGCTTCTTCGGCGGGTCACGGAAGCGAATGCCCATCCAACCCGGCAGGACGGTGCGCGCCGACTGGAGGTCGTCGTCGAAGCGCGGGAATGGATCGGCGGCGGGGATCGGCGTCGCGTCGCCGGACGGAACCGGGAGGCGGAGATCTTCGCACGCGCGCAAAGCCTGATAGCTCGCGCGCTCGGCGGGCGTGGCGCGCGTCGCGAGGTACACGTCGCCGGCGACGTCGGTCAACAGGGCGCGCATCCGCAGCACGACGCCGAGCCGCACCTCCATGCGATACGCGACCTGGCCCGCGACGTCCGCCCGAGCATGCAGGACGCCGATGCGCGCATGGGTCGCGTGATCCGCACGCGTGTACGGCACGAGATCGCGGATGAGCGCCGCGGCGACGGGCTTTGCCGCGTCGGCGGTCGGCGGTTGCGACAGGCTCTGCAGCTTTCTGCCCCATGCCGGGTTCTTGGCGACGAAGCGATCGAGGTTGGCCTGCGCCGCGTCGCCGAGCGCCGCCTCCCAGACCTTCTCGTGCGTCTTCAGCTGGCCGGCGATCTCCGGCAGCCGGCGAATCTGCTCGTCGACCTCGGCGAGCGAGCGCGGGCTGAAGACACCGAACGCATGTCCGATCCGATCCAGCAGGCGGATGTCGGGCTCGTGCGCCGCCTTGTCGCTCCACGCCTGGTGCAGCAGCTCGTCGACGAATGCGGCCGGCTCCTTGCCCTCGGCCTTCGCCGTCCGCTCGAGCAGGTTGGCGACGAGAACGTCCGAGGAGCGCAGCGGAACGTCGGGCGTGCGATCGCTCACCAGGACGTCCGTGTGGGCGTCGGCGAGACGGCCCGTCTGGGCGAGCGCGTGCAGGAAGTGGAACGAGTGACCGACGTTGTCGCGCCCCCGGTTCTCCGGATAGCAGCCGTACGCGGGCCGGTCGGCGGTCGACGAGAAGTAGCCGCACACGTCGCCGTCCGGGAGCCCGCTCTTCGAGCCGGTCCGGGCGAGATCCGCGAACGCGCCCGAGAAGCACTGCGACATGACGGCGACGACCCGGACGCCGCGGTCGAGCGGCTCGAGCATCGCGCTGAGCTCCCGCACCGACAGCGACTCCTTGGGTCCCCACAGGGTGATCGAGTTGTCCGCGGGCGCATCGCCCTTGCTGCCGTGGTCGGTGACGTAGAGCAGGAGTGTGTCGCCCGACTCGAGGCGCCGGCGCGCGGCGGCAAACCAGCGGCCGATGCCGTCCTTGGTCGCGGGTTCGAGCGTGGCGCCGGGAACGACGGAGTCGACGTAGGTGATCGGCGGCTTGAGTGCACCCTCGACCTTCGTGCCCTGCAGGAGCCAGAAGTCGGCCTGATCCTGCGGCTCGCGCACCGCGAGATCGGCGCCGGGATCGTGCCCGTCGCTGCTGAAGATGGTGATCGCGGCCGGCGAAACGCCGGTACGCAGCAGCATGTCGTGGAACTGGCGCACGTGGAGCAGATGGGACTGGAAGTTCTGCGCCGGGCTGCCGCCGCCGTCGATCATGACGACCTCGAGCCGTCCGCCTGCCGCGCCGGGAGTGCGCGGCTGAGGCCGGCAGGTCGAGAGCGTCGCTAAGAGAACGACCGGAAGAGCCACTGCCCGAAGGAAACGCGTGCGGTGCACAGTAGCAGAATCTCACGCCGCCGCCGAAGCCGTGTCGAGCAGGCCGGCGTTTGCAACGCACGCCACATCGCGCAACATCGTCGCGATGCGGAGTGTGATCCTCGGGTTGCTCCTCGCGACCATGGGCTGCGCGACCCGATCGCCGCAGCTGCTGGTCGGGTCCCTGGCGTCGGGGCTCGATCCGTTTCTGGCGTCGCATCCGATGGCGCCGGGCCAGAACATTCGCGCCGACGAGGTCGCGCGCACCCCCGGCGCGAGCTACCACGTCGTCCAGGTGCGGGGTGCCGAGGCGCCGCATCGTCACGTCGCACACGACCTGACGGCGCTGGTGCTGCGCGGCGGGGGCGCCATCACGATCGACGGCGTACGTCACACGGTTTCGGCCGGCGACGTGAGCGTCGTCCCGCGCGGAACGGTGCACTGGTTCGTGAACGCCGGTCGCGATCCGTCGGTCACGTTCGTGACGTTCACACCGCCTCTCGACGGCCCGGATTCCGAGCCCGTAATTGACTCGTCATCGGACCGCCGGTAGGCAGAGTGAGATCGGTAAGCGCAAGGAAGGAGTTCTGCAATGCGGATGCGTACACGTGGTGGGGTGCTGATGCTGGCTGCCGGCGCGATGCTCGGAAGCGCCGTCGCCGCCCGAGCCGCCGATTCCGTCAGCGGTGAAGTCGTCGACCTCGCCTGCTACCTCGCCCATCCCGCCACGAGCACCGGCCCGAGCCACAAGAAGTGCGCGCAGACCTGCGCCAAAAAAGGCATCCCGATGGGCATCCTCACCGACGACAAGCAGGTCTTCCTGCTGCTCGAGGACCACGACAACCCGAAGCCCTACGCGATGGCCAAAGAAAAAGCCGCCGAAAAAATCACCATCGAAGGCAACAAAGTCACCCAAGGCGGCCTCAACGGCATCGTCGTCGAAGAAGTGAAGTAAGCGCCCGTCAGGCTCGATCGGTCTCCGACCAGGAGCGGGGAACGCTGGAGACGTCGCGGGCGCGGGCGCCGGGGGGCGCCGGCGTAGCGCCTCACGCAGGGCACGAACGCGGCGTCCGCTCGTGAGATCCGGGTCCAGCGCCCGGAGTGTCGAAGCGAAGCCGGCGTCCCCCGGCGCCCGCGCGCTGCCACGACCCCGGCGGGACTAGAAGAACATGTGCAGCTCGACCCACAACTCGTCGGCGTTGAGCTCGGGCTGCGACTTCGGCCCATTGTTGATCCGATACTGGATCCTGGGCTGAAGGAATCGACTGATGAACGGCTCGGCCCCGATCGTATACCGCGTCTGATCCCGGTCCTTCGACACCTTCACGAAGTCGAAGGTCCCACGCAGGTTGAGCCAATCGAACAGTAACAGGTCCAACTCGCCGTACGACGCGAAGTCGTCGCGCAGTGTCGACGCCGCCACCGTCTTGTCATGAATCACGTCGATCTCGCCGAGGTAGGTGAACTTCCACAGCTTCGAGCCGGCGTAGAACGCAGCGACGTTGCGCTTGTCCGACTGTCGCGCGAACGACGCGCCGCCGATGATGTTCTCCACCACCGGAATGTCCTGCCACACGCCGTAGCCGTTGATCGTGGCCTGGACGTCCTTGTCGCCCGGCGAGCCGTTGGTGACCGAGCTGGCCAGGAAGAACGGTCCGGGCGCGATCCCGATCTCGGCACCTTCGTCGGGATTCTGGAAGGTGAACCCGCTGCGGGCGCGAATGAACGCCTGGTCGTCCTGGACGCGCAGGCCGAAGGTCGGGAACAGGCGTCCCCCCTTGAAGTACGTGTCCCATGGGAGGAAGCCGCGGATGAGACCGAAGGCCTCGCGATTGGTCGCACCGCCGTTCAGGCTTTCGTCGGCATAGAGCGTCACGATGTCCGGCCAGAGATCGACCTGCGCGTAGCCGAGGAACTCGTTCACCGCCGTGTCGTTCGAAGTGGTCGAGTGGCGCGTCACCTGGTTCAGCGAAACCTGGCCGTGCTTGTCGGGCTTGTCCTGGAACACCGTCGTGTTGCGCACGCGCAGATCGCCGCCGAGTGAGAAGTACGGCGTGATCTCCCCGTTGAACGGCTTCATGCCGGGCGGGATCGGCAGCAGGTCGAGGTCGTGCTCGATGTCGTGCGCGTGGATGTGCGCGAACGCCGTCCGCTTGCCGCCACCCGTCAGGTTGGTGTGACAGTCGCTGCACTTCGCGCCTTCGCGCACCATCAGGTACGGCTCGGCTCGCACCAGCGACGGAAGGAGAAGGAGTGCCAGGAGCGCCAGGAGGGCGGCGCGAACGGGCCTCAGTTGTTCTGTGCGCATTCGGTCACCCACGTGCGAATTGCGGCGATATCGTCCGCGCTGAGACACTGCGCGCCGTTGAGCGGCTGCGCGGGACATCCCTGGGGCATGAGGACGCCGGCGATGTTCGGCCCGCCCTCGATCTTTCGTACGACGTAGCTCTTGTCGGGATTCCCCGGCAGGATCCGCTTGAGGCTCGGCTGCTGCAGTGCCTTGACGTTGACGGACTGGACGTACGCCTGCCCCACCGACAGATCCTGCCCGCCGGTCGGGACCGGGCCGACGTGGCAACCCGCGACGGCGCACGAGCGGTTGAAGATCGGTTGGATGTTGGTCGCGAACAGGACTGTGGCCTGGGCCGGCGGCTTGCACGCGCCACCGCCGCCACCACCACCACCGCCACTGCTGCCACCATTGCCGCCACCGCTGCCGGCGCACGCGGCGAGCGTGCACAGCATCGCAACGAGGCACGCGCGCCTCACGTCACCACACCAGTTCATCGGGTCGGGGCCCCTTAGCCCAGTCGGGGGTTTCAGGGCAAGAACAGCCGCGCACCGGACTCAAAACGGCGCGGTCGCTGGAGCTCCGGCGACGATCCATCGCCGCACGAGGTCGATCGACCTGGCGGGCAGGCGGCTGCCGACGAAGGGCATCGGCGAGCCCTCGCCGGAGGCGAGGTTCCCCGACAGCTTGTCGAGCAGGAAGCTGCGGGTGACGTCGCCGGGCGCGACCCGCAGCTTTCCTGCGGCCTGGGCCCCCGGATTGCTGGCTGGCGTACCGACGAGCGCGCCGAGCGCCTCGCCGTCCGCGAGGCCGAGCCCGCCGGCATGGCTCGCGCCGTGGCACGACGCGCTGGTGCAGCTCCTGGCGAAGATCGTGCGCTCGATCGTCGCAAACGTCGCGGGGGGCGCGCCGGGACGGCAGACGAGCGCCACGCGGTCCCGGTCGACGCGGTTCGACGTGGTCGTCGCCGAGGCGCGCAGAACGATGCGACCCGGTCCGCGGCCGCGACGCGGCACCACGACGTCCGACACGTCGGAGCAGACGTCGGTGGTGGAGAGCGGCATGATCGTCGCGACCGCTTCGACCGATGCGTTCAGCCCTTCGAGCCCGGGAATCAACGTGAGCTGGGCCGCACCCACGGACTCGATCGGGCAGCCGGTCGCCGTCGAGTCCTCGAAGCAGAGGCGGACGCGCAACGTGCAGGTGCCGTTGGCGAGACCGTCGGCATCGCAGGTCGGATTGCCGTCGGTGCATCGCGCGGCGGACGCCCGGCGCGACCCGGTGACGCCGGCGACGTCGACGACCTGAAGGCAATCGGTGCGGCGACGCCCGCCGCCGTCGAAGCGCTGGAACGGCAGATCCTGGCCCGACGCAGCGGCACCGATCGCAACGAGCGACGCGACGACCAGCGCGGCCGTCGCGCGAGCCGGGATCAGTGCCCGGTCTCGAGCGCGGACTTGAGCGTCGCCAGATGAGCCAGCTCCTGCGAGAGACCTTTCAGACGTTCGATGACGCGTCCCACTTCCGCCTGCGCCCACTCGAGCTCCTGATGATTCACCTTGGACAGCGCACTGCGGAGCTGATCGTACAGCTTGACGAGCCCGTCGACACCCGTGACACCCGCCTCACCGATGCGCCGATTGATCTCGCGCGTGAACGTGATGATCTGATCGGTCTGCCGAAGCATCTCTTCCATGTCTTCCTCCGGATAGGTCAAAAGGGACAGCGCGTTGGTATGAAAGCGTCTACCACCGAGGTCTTTCAGTGACAACACTGAGGCGCACTTTGTGCGGCTTCGACGCCGTGCTCGGCAGCGTCGACATCGGCGAAAGCGCAGTCGGATTGTGGCAGGTCGCCGATCTGGAGCGTCACGTCGACCGCGACGCGCTGCTCGCGGCCGAGAATCCCGCCGAGCCGCCGTACTGGGCGTACCTCTGGAGCGGGGCGCACGTCCTCGTCACCGCGATTCCGTCGGGCACCGGGCGCGCCGTCGAGCTGGGGTGCGGTCTCGGCCTGCCGAGCCTGGTCGCGGCGCGACGCGGGTGGCGAACGCTGTCGATCGATCGGGCGGAGGCGCCGTTGGCGTTTCTCCGTGCGAGCGCCGAGGCCAATGCATTGTCCAACCTCGACGTCGTCGTCGCCGATGCGACGCGGGCGCCGGTCCGCGAACGCTTCGACCTCGTGCTGGCCGCCGAGATCCTCTACGAGCGCGCGGCGTTCGATGCCTTCGCGCGGACGATTGCCGATCTGCTCACACCGACGGGACGCGGGTTGCTCACGGACGCGTCACGGATCGACACGCGCGCGTTCTACGACGCCCTGACGCACGCCGGCCTCGCGTGGACGGTCGAGGAGCGCAGCCTCCTGGAGGAGGGACACCCGGTGACCGTGCGTCTCGTCGAGCTGCGCCCTCAGCCCAGCCGGTACTTGTCGATCTTGCGGTAGAGCCGCTGGCGGTCGATGCCGAGCAGTCGCGCCGCCTCGTTCTTGTTGCCGCCGCTCTGCTGGAGCGCGGCGGCGATCAGCCGGCGCTCCATCTCACCGAGCGGCGGCACCGACGCGAACCTCAGCGGGTCGCCGCCTTCGACCTGGGCAACGCCGGTGACGGCCGCCGGCAGGTCCGACAGCGTGATGGTGTCGGCGGTGGAGAGCGCGAAGGCGCGCTCGATGGCGTTCTGGAGCTCGCGAATGTTTCCCGGCCAGTCGTAGCTCGTGAGCCGGGTCAGGGCGTCGGGCGCCAGGTGTTTCGGTGCGACGCGATACTGCTCCGAGTACCGGGCGATGAAGTGCGACGCCAACAGCGGGATGTCGTCGCGCCGCTCGCGCAGCGGCGGCAGGACGATGTGGACGACGTTCAGCCGGTAGAACAGATCGGACCGGAAGCGGCCGGCGCGTACCTCGACGTCGAGGTCGCGGTTGGTGGCGGCGATGATGCGGACGTCGACCGGCACCGGTCGACTCGATCCGAGCGGCGTCACCTCGCGTTCCTGGATCGCACGCAGGAACTTCGCCTGCAGCGACGCCGGCACCTCGGCGACCTCATCGAGCAGGAGCGTTCCGCCTTCGGCGGCGCGGAAGACGCCGTCGTGGTCGTTGAGCGCCCCCGTGAAGGCGCCGCGCCGGTGGCCGAACAGCTGGCTGTCGAGGAGCGTCTCGGAGAGGCCGGCGCAGTTGATTGCGACGAACGGCGCCTGCGCCAAGGCGCTGCGCTGATGGATCGTGCGCGCGACCAGCTCCTTGCCGGTGCCGCTTTCGCCGCTCACCAGCACGTTGCTCTTGTTCTGGCTGACGGCATCCATGAGCCGGTAGGCGTCGTTCAGCGCCGCGCTCCTCCCGATGATCTCGCCGAATCCCTGGAGACGGCCGATGGTCCGGCGCAGCTCCCGGTTCTCGCGGCGCAGCGCATCGACCTTCAGCACGCGCTCGATCGTCGCGAGAATCTCCTGGGGGCGCGCGTCCTTGATGAGGTAGTCGGCAGCGCCGAGCTTCATCGCCTCGACGGCAGTCTCGATCGTCCCGTAGCCGGTGAGGACGACGGTCGCCGTCTCGAAGCCGCGCTCGTGCATGGCGCGCAGCAGGCCCATGCCGTCGAGCACCGGCATCTTGAGATCGGTGAGGACGACATCGAACGAGGCGTCGGTGAGGCGACCGAGCGCGGCCTCGCCGTTGGCGGCGTGGGTCACTTCGTAGCCGGCGCGCTCGAGGTTCTTCGCGAGCGTGCGCGCCATGTTGCCCTCGTCTTCGACGAGGAGGATGCGGGCCTGCATGCGGCCTCTAGTCGCCCATGTCGGCGTGACAGGGGCAGGGCAGCTCGATCGAGAACGTCGTGCCCGCCCCGACCTGCGACGCGACCTGGATCTCGCCGTGGTAGCGGTCGACGATCGAATGTACGACCGACAGCCCGAGGCCGGTTCCCTGGCCGGGCGCCTTGGTCGTGAAGAACGGATTGAAGATGTCCTTCAGGTGCGCCGCCGGAATGCCGACGCCGGTGTCCCCGACTTCGAGCCGGATACGATCGGTCCCGACACGGATGGTGCGCAGGGTCAGCTCGCCGCCATCGGGCATCGCCTGGACGGCGTTGGTGATCAGGTTCAGCAGGATGTGGCGCATCGCGTTCAGATTGGCGACGCAGGGCGGGATCGGCATCAGGTCGGTCTTCACGCGCACGCCGCTGTTCTCGATGTACTTCTGCATCAGCTGAATGGTGCGCGTGAACAGCTCGTTCACGTCGACCGACTCGATCTCGGCGCCCGACTCGCGCGAGAACTCGAGCAGGTTCTTGATGATCGACTGCGCGCGCGTGATCTCCTCCTCGGCGATGCGGAGATCCTCGGCCACGTCGGGGCCCGACGGCTCGAGCAGCGCACGCAGGTCGAAGAGCGCGTTCATGACGATCGCCAGCGGGTTCCGCAGCTCGTGTGCGAGCCCGGCCGCGAGCTGCCCGATCGCCGCCATCTTCTCGGACTGGATGAGCTGGCTCTCGAGCAGCTTTCGCTCGGTCAGGTCGACGCAGATCAGCTGCAACCAGCGCCGGTCACCGTATTCGATGAAGCCGACGTTCACGAAGACGGGAATCGCCCGGCCGTCGCTGGTGATCAGATGGAGGTCGTCGCGACTCGCGTGCCCACGCTCGCGCGCCGCTTTCCAGAGGACTTTCCAGCACATTGGGATCCTAAGCTTAGAATTCCACGTGGACAAGTTGTCGCGG
>JADMIO010604030.1_pt1 | contig 44956 bp, 33 predicted proteins | sample 8958161 | NCBI WGS metagenome assembly JADMIO01 (sample SAMN16585339, study PRJNA669376) | soil metagenome | isolation source: Crop rotation soil | place: USA: Cullars Rotation, Alabama | collected 2011
GGTAAATGCACCCGCCGCCAAGCGCGAGGTACGGCGGGCAATAGCATGAAGTCGCTGACTCGGCGCGCGAAATAAGGGCTCGCCGGCCGGGTTGAAGCGCAATCGGAGACAGATCCGCCCCTTAGACCGAAGCACCAGCCTGACCGCTTCGGTTTGGTCCAACTCCGTCAGATTGTGAACGCTTTGGGAGCAGTGCCGGCAGAACCGTATTTGGTCGGTGCCCGACATGTGCTCCCAATCTTCGGAACAGGGGCGCTGGACTTTTAGGTGGTCCAGAATTCTGGTACTCGCCATGGGTTAATCCTTTCGCCTTGCTTGCGGGGATAAGACGGGTCGGGGCGGATCAACGTGGAGAAGCTGGTCCGAAGGCAATTCCGTTTCGCTGCCTACCGATTCCGGCTCCGTTGCTTGGTACGAGACGGCACCCGCCTGGTGCAAGATCTCGATGACTTCCCCGTTGTCGTTGTCTTCGGCTAGCTTCAACGCGTCATCCCCGTCCTCGTTCCGCAACCCGTAAATGGCTCCGGCTTTGAGCAGGACTTTCACCGTTTCCGCATTACCGTTCTCGGCGGCCACCATTAGCGCGCTGTTACCTTCTTCGTTTTGGGTGTTGACGTAGGCGCCCGCATCGATCAAGGCTTGAATCAAGACAGCGCTATCCCACTCCGCCGCGTTGATCAACGGCGTATTGCCTTCGTCGTCGACGTGATTCACGTTCGCTCCGGCACGAAGTAATACCTGGATCATCTCGTCGCTGCTGTCGTCGTCCAAAGCGAAAAGTATGTTCCGGCCGTCCTCGTTGGCCGTGCCGATACTGGCGCCAGCCGACAGTAACCGCTGAACCATCGCCAAATTATTTTGTCCGACCGCCACCTCCAGCGCCGTGGTGCCATCGTCTTCCTTCTGATTAACATCAGCGCCACTCCGCAGAAGTTCGTTGACCGTTTCCAGATCGTCCTGCGAAGCGGCGACCACCAGCGGCTGTTCGTACCGGACCATGGCGATCGCTCCGCCGAGCGGCCTTATCCGGACGTCTATGGGCGGATCTTCCGATGAATCGTTATTTAGTGGTTGTTCCACGACCGGCTGATCGTCCGCAGGGACGGACGTTCCGGACGATTGGGCATACGCAGCGGTCGAGAGACTTAACACCGCGGTGAACGCCCCCGCGGCAAAACGCGAAGCGCGGCGCGAGATGGTATAGAGCTTTTGAACGGCCGGACGGGTCACGATGTCACCCAGCGGCGTGCGCTCGATCCGGAGGCAGAGCCGCCCTTTCGACTGCTTTACCAGCTTGACCGCCTTGGCCCGTGACAACTTCGATACTTGTGTCACGCTCAGTTCGCAATGCCCGCAAAAACGAACCTGATCGTTCCCGGTCATTTGGTCCCAGCTAGCCGAACACGGCTTTTCGATAGAGATTCTTCGCAAGATCTTCGAGGTTGACATCAACGTGATCCTTTCGCACGGGGTCAATACACGGCCGTTACACCTTCCGATGGTCCAAAACGCTGTTGCCGGCCCGGCGCTAATCCTTTCGGCGTGACGCCGGGGTCGGGAACGATCCATAAACGTCGAACGCAGACTCCGGCGTCGGTAGCTGCACGGAGATTGCGCCGGCGGCATGCAGGATCTCGACCACATCGGCGTTGTCGTTATCCTCGGCCAACTTAAGCGCATCGTCGCCGTCGTCGTTGCGCAATCCGTAGATCGCACCCGCCTTCAGCAGGACCTTAACCGTTTGCCGGTTGCCGTTCTCCGCCGCCACCATGAGCGCGGTATTCCCTGCTTCATTCTGCGCGTTCACATAGGCCCCCGCGTTAAGCAAGGACTCGATCAACTCGGCGCTATCCCACTCCGCTGCGTTCATCAGCGGGGTGTTGCCTTCGTCATCGGTCTGGTTCACCTGCGCACCGGCGCGGATCAGCAGTTGCACCATCTCGTCCGTGCTGTCGTCGTCCAAGGCAAAAAGGATGTTCCGGCCGTCTTCATTCTTCGTACCGATGCTCGCGCCCGCGGCTAACAGCCGCCGAACCATATCGAGATCGTTGTTTCCGACCGCGACCTCTAAAGCGGTAGTGCCGTCTTCCTCCGCTTGGTTTACATCGACGGCACTGCGCAGTAATTCATTCACCGTAGCCATATCGCCTTCCGATACGGCCACCACCAACGGTTGCTGATGCCTGACGATCATAATGTCGCCGCCCAGCGGCATATTCTCGATCGTCTGATTCTCAACGTCTGGTCCATCGATGGGTTGCGCGGCTACGGGGGGATTGTCTATCGGCGTCGCCGAACCGGATGACTGAGCATAGGCCGCTGTCGACAAACTCAAGACCGCGGTGAAGGCTCCGGCGGCAAAGCGCGATGCCCGCCGCGAGATGGTATAAAGCTTCTGGACCGCCGGGCGGGTAATGATCTCGCCCAAAGGATTGCGATGTATCCGCAGACAGAGCCGGCCTTGGGACTTCTTGACCAGCTTGACCGCTTTAGCACGGGTCATTTTGGACACGTCGGTCACGTTCAGATCGCAATGGCCGCAAAAGCGCACCTGATCGTTCCCCTTCATCTGCTCCCAACTCGCCGAACATGGTTTTTCGATAGAGATCCGCCGTAAGATCTTAGAGGTAGACATCAACTTGATCCTTTCGGTCTCGGTCCGGACAAGAGTCACTCTGGGGAGCAAACTCGATCGCCAGCTTCGGTCCGTGCCAAACTCGCGGCCCGAAAAATGATCGTGTGAACTCTTGTTCAGATGCAGAGCCAGTACTTTGGGTTGATTCGTGCATCAAACATTTAACACCGGATGATTTCACGCCGTTTTGGCCGGTTCGCACGTTTAGAACCCTTAACTTTGTCTTAAGTTCCCCCGCGGGGAACCGTCTTCTGAGGGTAGAACGGGTTTTGCAGGTCAACTTGCGAGACTTCGGGAAGCATGAGTAGGAAACAGTCGGCGAACGATTTTCGTGAGAATCCGATGTTGGTCTACGCTTTAATTATTTCTTATTGGAGACTACTTTCATGAAGAAAAGCTCTGTGCGCCGAGTGAGCGTCATCGCTTTGATCGTGACGCTACTGGCCCCAATTGTCAGCTTGGCCCAAACTCCCCCACCCGCGCCGGATCTGCTGATGCTCGCTGAATCGGAACGGGCGTTTGCGCGGACCTCGGTCGCGAAAGGCGTACGTGCCTCATTCTTGGAATACTTCACGGAAGACTGCATAAGCTTTGCGCCGGAACCCGGGAATGCTAGAACCCGGTTGCTCGCGCGGCCCGCACCCAACCCATTGCCGGCAACGGTCCTCGATTGGTATCCGATCTACGCGGACATTTCGCAATCCGGGGATATGGGCTACACGACTGGTCCGTCCACGTTTATCGACCATCGGCCGAACCCACGTCCGCCCTACTACGGTTATTATTTTTCCGTGTGGAAGAAACAGCCCGATGGCGGTTGGAAGGTAGTTTTGGACATCGGCACGGAAACGCCGGACGCGTCGAAGATTGGGGACATTCCCTTCCAACCGGCTCCGACGATCCGGCTGAAGCCGAAGAACAACTACAACTCGGAGGATGGCCGGACCGAAGTGATGAAACTCGAAGCCGAGTTTTCGAAACTCGCGCGGTCCAAGGGGATCAAAGCCGCGTACTTCAAATATCGCGCGACCGACCTGCGATTACACCGCGACGGTCACTTTCCAATGACGGGTCCGGAACTGGAGAAGAGCTATCTTTGGGCGCAGCCCACCTTTGCCACCTCGACGGCAACCTTTGCCGAAGTCGCGAAGTCCGGCGATCTGGGCTATGTCTACGGAAGCTACGAATTGACGGATACCGCGGGCAAAACGACGGAGAAGGGGTACTACACCCGCCTCTGGCGGCGCGATGCGTCGGGCAAATGGAAGTTAGCCGCCGATATCACCAGTGTAATCCCGGCCAAGTAGGATCCGCGGACCAATTGAATTTGTACTTTCGTTCACCAGCCGTTATTCGTAAGATATTTCCGAATCCGCTCTGAATCGACCGAACGTAGATGGATTTGGAATGATCACGAGCGAACTGGAAACCACGGAGAATGCCGTACCCTCAGAGATGAGCGAACCCGCTCCGCGATCGTTGATCGCGGAGTTTGCGGAGCAATTGTGCTCGAAGCCTTTTCGGCCTCATCCGTGGTTGGTCGGAGCGCACAAACAAACCTTCGCCGCGGCGCTTTGGCCTCGTAGCCGGCGGGCCAATGAATCACGGTCCGACGAAGCGCGTTATTTCGAGGTGGAGCCGGGCACGAAGCTGCTCGGTTATTGCCGCTGGCAACCGAACCGGCAAGCATCGCCCGCGGCCATCTTTATTCACGGCTTGGAAGGTTCGACGGATTCCGTTTACATGCGGACGATGGCAGCCAAAGCCTTCGCGGCCGGCTTCAACGTCGTGCGGTTAAACCAACGGAATTGCGGGGGGACCGAACACCTGACCCCCACGCTCTACCACAGCGGCATGAGCGGCGATTTCCTCGCGGTGATCAACGAATTGATCGAGCGCGAGGGACTGCAGCGGATCGTACTCTCGGGTATCTCGATGAGCGGTAATATGGTGCTGCAACTGGCCGGCGAGCGCAGTAATGAGCTCCCGCCCGAACTGATCGGGGTGGTGGCGGTCTCGCCTTCGGTTGACCTCGAGGCCTGCGCCGCGGTATCGGGTAAGCCCGAGAACCGCTTTTATCGCCGGCAGTTCGTTGGTTCTATTAAGGATCGCGTGCGGCGGAAGAGCAAGCACTTTCCCGGGGTGTTCGACGTCGAAGGGCTCGCTGAGGTGCAGTTCGTCAAAGATTTCGACCGGCTTTATACCGCGAAGCACGGCGGCTTTAAAGATGCTCAGGAATATTACGATCTCTGCAGTTCCCTCTCCCACATCGACAAGATCCGCCTGCCCGCGCTGATCATCCACGCGCAGGACGATCCGATCGTCCCCTACGAACCGCTAACCGACCCGCGCGTGGGAAACAATCGTAACGTGCTCCTGTTAGCACCGGAAACCGGGGGGCATGTCGGGTTTGTTGGTGTTACCAACCCAGATGAGGATCGGTTTTGGGCGGAGAATCGTGTGATCGAATTTTGTAAACTGTTGGTCGGCAGCACGCAAGTTCAAAAAAAATAGGACCTATTTGTTCAATAGGTCCTATTTTAGTTTCGATCAACAGCCAACCGATCAATTCTCGTCATCGGGTTCGGCGTTTGGCTTCTTTTCCCCGTCATCCTTCGGTCGAAAATCTTCGGCAGGGGCGTGATAGGCAAACACCGTATCGTCCTCCGCGGCCAGACCGATGCGCGATGCCAGGTCCGACAGGAATTGCCGGATGTTCGAAGGGGCCGATTCCGTGACCCGTTGGTTCTCGTCGATCTCGCCCAACTCGATCGCCAGGCGTACTAACTCGCCGGTGAACCGGCGGCAGATGCCGCACTCGACCAAGTGCCGGATCAACGGCTCGGACTCGGCTTCGCTCAGCGCGCCTTCGACAAACGCATTCAGCGCGTCTTCGTCGAGGTGCTGTCCGGCCTCCATTTGGTCGACCGAACCGGGATGGCGAAGATAGCTGTCCACCAGCATGGTGATCTGATTCAATTCGTCACGAGACAATTGGTTCATAAACGCATCTCCGCCTCCTTTCCCATCTTATTTTTCGGTTCCGTCGGACGCCGGCCTATAAAGCTGACGTTTATTCCGCGGGACCTTTGCTTAACGATTCGCTCGCCGTTCCGGAATATTCCGCCGCGGCGTCTAACAAATGGCGACGAGCATCCCCCGTCGCGAGATCTTCCGTCGCTAACTCCAAACAAATAGCGATCTCGGGCTCCGATAAACCCTGCGCGGCCAACTCGCTTCGGAATCGATCCAGCACCTTGGAATAAACCTTTTCCAGCCACCGCATCACCGTCGATTCATGTACGCGGCTATCGGGCTGTTCGGTTCTCTGTTTCGAGCGTCGCTGGAACCACTGCCGCAACGGCGAGTTGGGTGCTTCGACCAAGCGCGCGATCTCGCGCAATTTCAAATTATCGACGTGGTAATAGAGCAGCAACAGCTTTTCATGGCTGTCCAATTCCGATAACGAAGCATTCAACGCCGTCACCGTCGCGTTCCGGTAACGGTCTCGCGCCAGCCGGTCGATCATGGCCGCTTCGCCGCCACGTGATTCCGTCTTTACGCCGGGCCGTTCTTGCGCCTCGCCCCCGGTCTCGGACCATTCGTCCAGAGAGATCTCGTCATGCTTCGCGCGGTGCAGATCGATGACCGCGTGCCAGACCACGGTCCGTAACCAACCCCGCAATGTTCCGCGCCCGGTATAGGTGGCGAACTTCGAAAGCCGCACCCCCTGCACCACGCGGGTCCCGTACAACTCGACATAAACCGAATCGAGGACTTCCTCGGCGTCGGTCTGCGCGCTGGCCAGGTGCCGCGCGATCCGTTCGATATACCGGCGAAATCCCTGATCGAATTCGAACCAAGCGTGTTCGTTCCCTAACGCGCAGGCCTGGGCCAAATACAGATCGTGGATCTGCAGTTCGGACAAAAACGTTCTTATTTGTTCTACCGAAGGGATGGACCCGGTCTCGTGGTCGACCAGATATTTTTCCACTGCCGCACGCAAGACCGCCTGCAAATCATCAAGGCTTAAGCCGAAATTCGGGGTCGCGGTGTAGCATTTTTGATACAACGCGTCGATATCGGCCGCGCACTCGGTGATAGCGCGTTCAAGTTGTAGCATCGGCGCGGTCATCATTTCGACTGGTCGAATTATAAACGAACCGGGCTGCTCTTGCATACCGCGTCAAATTTCCAAATATCGATTGGGCCCGTCGATCGTCCCTGACGAGCCCGGTTTATTCGCGCACGCTACCGGTCGGAACCAGCCTCGCGACGCGATTGGTTATATTTATGTAAACCCGCCTGGTACTTCTCGGCGATGTTCAGATTGTACTTAATGTCTTCGTCCTCGCCATTGGGATAGGTCTCGCGCGCATTGGAAACAGCCGTCTTAATGATCGTTTCCGCCCGCTGCGTATCCTTGGCCTCCCACGCGACGGCCATATCCTTGATCGATTGCGCCAGCAAGGCAATGGTGTAGTTCTTCCGCACCTCAGTATCGAGAAGCAACGGCGCCGAGCCGTTCGCGACCGTCAAGCTCAGTTCGTCGTCCACTACTACCTTGCGATTCTTGGCGATGTCGAAATAGGTCAGCTTCACATGAACGGCCATCGGTCGGGCGCCGCGGTCGAACGACTTCACCCGAAAATCCATCAGCGCGATCTCGGTCAGACCTTGATTCATGTTCTCGAGATCGATCGAGACCGAATTGGTCCCGAAGCGCGGTTCGTAACCGAAAACGCGCGACAGGGTTAACGCCGGATCGTAAGTGATCTCCAAATGGACGTCGCGGGCGACCGGCGCGACCAAACTCTGCACCTCGGTCACGAATACCTTTTGGATATCCTGCGCATCCGCCACGAAATGAAATAGCCCGCGGCCCGATTTAGCCAAGGTCTGCAACAAATCCTTGTCGAGGTCCAGTCCCAACCCGATGGTCGAGAGATCGATACCCTTCGAGTTGAATTCCACCGAATTTGCGGCGATCTTTTTCGGGTCCGTCTCGCCCGTATTGGCGATGCCGTCCGTCAGCATGATGACGCGATTGGTCGCGCCCTTCTGAAAATGACGCGTGGCTTCCTGATAGCCGAGCATCAAACCGGCGTTCAGATTGGTAGAACTGCCGGGAGCCAGACTGGCAACCGTCTCGCGATACGCGGCGCCATTACCCAACGCCTGCGAGGGCATGGCCACGCTCGCGGTCGAATCGAAAACCACGATCGCCACCTGATCGGTCGGCCGCAGTTGGGTCACCATCTTGAGTAACGCCTCGCGGACGCGGCTCATCTTGTCTGCTTCGGACATCGAGCCGCTCTTGTCGATCACCAGCACCAAATTCAACGGACGCAGGTCGGTCCTGTCGTTCGCAAAGGCCGTGGTGAATCCGACCTGCAAGACCGCCATCGGCTGCGAAGCCGAAACGACGTTGTTACCCCACCGGGTATCCATCGCCACCGATTCGCCGACCTTCGGCAGCGGCAAACGATGCCGGTGATAGTTAATAAATTGTTCGACGGCGACCTCGCGCGAAGTCGGGATATATCCCGCCTCGGCCAGATAGCGCGCCCGCATGGATGCGGCCGAGGACGCCCCTTCTTGGGCGCTCGCCGCGCCACGGGTGACCACGAGAAAAACAACGGCCAGCAAGAAAAATACCGAACGGATGTACACTTTTTTCGAGTATTTCATTGAATTCTCCTGGATCTTACGAACAGAAAACGGTAACCGAGGGAGACTGACCTACACGACCGCGGTGTCCGCAAATATCCTTGAAGGGTGGACGTGGAGAGCCCGGAAAATTTGCGCAATTACCCGCGAAAAAGAGCTGTGTGACCGTAGGATGCCAGCTGGCGAATCTAAAGTTGGCAGGCAAATGAGGTTTTTCTTCGCGTGCCTCTTTGCGCCTTGGCGAGAAACTTTCTTCCGCGTTCGTGCCCGGTCGCCGGAGATGGGGGCTCTCGCAAAGGCGCAAAGAGGCAAAGGGCACAAAGTTATGGAATTATTTATTGACTTGTTTCAGCAATCGCCCGGCGTGGTTCCGCGCGATTAGGGGAATGCGTTCGTCGACGCTGAGGTCTTGGAGAAGAGGTACCAGTTGTTTAGCATCCGAGAATCCGTTGCTCTTGAGCATCGTCTCGAACTTTCGCATTAGGTCCGGCGCCGACAGCGGTTGGGATTCACGCGCGAACTCTAGGTCGAAAACCAAGATCGCTTGCTCGGCTGCGCGCCGGTACTCGCTGGCCAGTGCCGCCGCTTCCTTATCGTCGGTCCAATTAAAATCGGCCGTCCGCTGGCGGGCTCCGAACTGAAGAGTCAGGTGGGTCGTACCCATATGTGAATAATCCCGCTCGGTCTGATAATTCTTGTCCGAATCGAGGAAATTCAGCGCGTCCCAGTGCGCCTTGATCCGCGTCCACGCCGCCTCGGATAACTGGATCGGATCGGTCACGGGCTCGTCGTAAGTACGGCGTTTGAACGACACCGTCCCGCGGCCGTGGGCGTCATGCTTGATGGTAATACCGGTGATGACCGAATTGGGTTGCGTGAATTCGTATGTGTAGCCCGGCGCATTCGCCTCGGCTTTTGGTGAAGGAGTGGGCGCCGGCGTCTCCGCGACGCGTTCGTTCCGCTTGTGTGGTTCGGGCTCCGCGGGAGTCGGCGCCGGTACAGGAGTTGGTGCGGTCGCCACATTGGTATTCGCGACCGGCTTCCGAGTTCGATTCCGCCGGGTTTTCTTGGATTGTCCCGCGGCATCCCAGGCACCGCTAATAACGACCAACCCCAGTGCCGCGAGCATGACCGCCGCCCAGGCGGCCCTTCGATTAAATGCCATTATTCAAACTGAACCGAAACGAGCTTGGATATGCCCGCGTCCTCCATGGTAACTCCGTACAAGGCGCGTGCCATCTCCATGGTACGTTTATTGTGCGTAATTACCAAGAACTGCGTGCTGGCCGCCATCTCCTTGATCTTCTCGGTAAACCGGCCCACGTTCGCTTCGTCCAGCGGCGCGTCGACTTCGTCCAAGAGACAGAAAGGCGACGGCCGGTATTTGAAAATAGCCAATACTAGTGCGAGCGCCGCCATCGCCTTCTCACCGCCCGAGAGCAGCAGGACGCTTTGCAGGCGTTTGCCCGGCGGCTGCGCGATGATGTCGATGCCCGATTCCAAGACGTCGTCGGCGTCCAGCAGGCTCATCTCGCCGCGCCCGCCGCCGAACAGTTGTTGGAAGAACTCGCTGAAATTCCGGTTGATCTCGACGAACGCGTGGCGGAAACGGTCGCGCGAACGCCGTTTGATCTCGCGCAAAGCTTCCTCGGTCGAGGCGATGCCGTCGGCGATGTCCTGCCGTTGGCCGGTCAGGAACGTGAACCGCTCCTCGGATTCGGCCAACTCTTCCAGCGCCATCATGTTAACGGCGCCGAATCCTTCGATCCGCGTACGTAGTTCATCCACCCGCCCGCGTCCGGCTTCGAGATCGAAATCTTCTTCGACCGGCTCGGCCGCGGCCAATTCGGCCAGCGGTTGGTTCAATTCCGCCAAACAGGATTCGTGGATAAAGGTCAGCCGCGCGCCCGCCTCGGCCCGTTGTACTTCGAAACCGGCCCGCTGATCGCGCGCCGCAGCAGCACGTTGATTTAACTCCGAAAGCTCCGTAACCAACGCATCGGCGCCTTCACGTGCAGCCGCCAGGTTCGCCGCGGCTTCGTTGATCGCCGTCTCTTCCTGCGTCTGTTCGTCGGCGACGTTGGCCCCCGCGCCTTCCAATTGCGCGATCGATTCGGTCAGGATCCCGCTGCGGCGAGCGATCTCGGCCAACTCCATCGCATGCTTTTCGCTGCGTTCCTCCAGCGAAGTCCGCTCGTGATCCAAACGGCGCAGATCGGCTGCTAATCCGCGACGCCGTTCGGCCGCGGCCGCCGCTGCTGCGCGATGCTGGCCGAGCGTCTCGCTTTGCGTTTCCGCTTCGCGGCGCGCCGCCCCCAGAGATTCGGTCGTTTCGCCAATTTTGAGCGCCGCCTGCTGGCGCGCGGCTTCCGCAGTCGCCCCATCCGTCAACGCCTTCTCTTGGCGCGTTCGCAGATCAGTGATCTCTTCTTGGACGCGGGTAGTATCGTCCGTCACGACGCGGACATGCCGCTCGGCCCGTTCGACGTCTTGTTGGACGCCCGCCAAGTTCATTTCACGGCCGATCAACGCACGTTCGTCGCGGGCAATGCGGTCGTTCAGATCGACCAACTCTTCTTCGCGTAGGACCAGATCGGCTTGCGCCTCTTGTACCGCGCGTTCGGCGGCAGCGGCAGCCGCGGTGACGATCTCGATCCGGCCTTCCAATTCGCGCAATTCGCGTTTAAACGCCAGCAGCCCCGACCCCTCGTTCGAACGCACCTCACCTGCGCCCATCAACTGGCCATGCAGCACCCAATCGCCCGCCAGCGTGACGCACAGTTCGCCGCTCCGAATCGAATCTTCGACCGCGTGATCCAGCGAGTCGCAGATCAGGGCGCTCATCTCGCGCGCCATGGTGCGCTCCAAAACCCGCTTAAGTTCCGGCGTCAGGCCCAGTACATCGCCGACCCGCGGGCGAACGGAACTTTGCGTATCGACAATAGCCGTACCGGTTCCCCAAGATTCGCTGCCGCCGTGAATCCCGGCGACCAAGAATCGTGCACGACCCGCATCGTGCTGGCGCAACCAGGCGGCACAATTCACCGCATCGCCCGGAGTAGGCACGATCACCGTCTGCAACAACGAACCGAACACGCCTTCGACGGCCGGTTCGTATTGGGGTTCGACCCTAACTGCATCTGCCAGCGTTCCCCGGAAATTAACGCCGCTCAATCCCGTATCGGGTGACAGCAATCGTTGCACCGCTTCGGAATAGAGCGCGCGTCGTTCGTCCAATTCGGTCAACGTTTCCCAGCGGTTGCGCACGCGCACCGTTTCGTCGCGCGCTTCGTTATGTTCCAACGTCGCCGCACCCGACGCTGCCCGCGCCGCCGCGACAGCTTCGGTCGCCGCTTCGCGTTCGGTCTGTAAACCCTGCAACCGGCCCCGCGCTTGTTCGATCTCGCCGGTCAAACTGGCCGCTTCGGCTGCGCGCTCGGTATGGAGCTGCCGCGCACGCTCGCCTTCGCGTTCCAGCGTGGTCAATTGCTCGGTCTGCCGCGCCAATGCGGTTTCCAATTGACGCGCAATTTCCTGCAGCCGTTCGGTGCCGGCCGTGTGGGTTAGCAGTTCCGTGCGGACGGCGTCGATCTCGGCTTCAAGTTGCGCAACCCGTTCGACCCGGCGCATATATTCCTCTTCCGCCGCCGTCAGTACTAGGGCATTCGAATCGTCGGTTTCCCGCTGCTTCTGCTCTATCTCGCCCAACCGTTGCTGTTCCGAGATCGCTAAAGCTAGACGTTCCACCACGCCGGTCTGCTCGTATTGAATCTCCTGTTGCCGTTGTTCGAGGCCTTGAACCTGTTGCTGTTGAAACGCGTGTTCGCGCGTACGCCGGTCACGCTGCAAGGCGGATTCCGCTGCCGCCGCCCGTAGTTCGGCCAATGTATCCTCGGCCGACCGCGCTGTCTGGGTGGCCCGGCGGGCGTCCTCTTCACGCAGCAAAACGCGGTCGGTCAATTCACGCTCTTCGGCCACGACCGTGTCCAATTGTTCTTTCGCTGCGGTCAAGATCGCGGTCAATGAACGGTCTTCGGCCACATAGACTCGCCGGAGCAGTTCTCGGAATTCTTCGCGCAGGACCCGGTAACGTCGTGCTTTCGTCGCTTGCCGGCGGAGACTGTTAACCTGCCGGTCGATCTCGGAAATGATGTCCGTCACCCGGCTCATGTTCGAGCGGGCCGACTCCAATCGCGCCTCGGCGGCGCGTTGGCGCACGCGGAATTTCGAAATGCCAGCGGCCTCTTCCAGCATCACGCGCCGATCCATCGGCTTGGCTGAAAGGATCTGGCCGATTCGGCCTTGCTCGATGATGGCGTAATGCGCGCCCGACAACCCGGTGCCCGCGAATAGATCTTGAATATCACGCAGCCGGCATACCTTGCCGTTTAACAAATATTCGCTTTCGCCCGATCGGTACAACCGCCGCGTAACCGAAACCGATTCGCCCGGCGCGAATTCCAGCAACAGGCGGCTCGGCCGCCAGTGCCGTTTACCGGGGGCTCGTTTTGCGGCCGGAGCCACGACGGCTTCTTCGGATACTGCTAGGCCTTCGAGTTCCGCCGAGTCTTCTTCAACGGTTTCGGTTGCCGCGTCGATCTCTACCGGCGCCTCGCCTCCGTCCGCCTGCACCGATGGTTCCGTTTGGACGGTTTCAGTCGCTTCGGTAACTTGCGCTACAGGTGGCTCCGCCGCAGCTAGTTCGATCACGGTTTCGTCCGCTTCGGGCTCAAGCGTCACTGCTCGTTCGTCGAGTTCCTCCAGCGTTGAGTCGATGTCATCGATATCCGGCTCGTGCTCGACTGTTTCGTCACGCAGCATGTGCAACACGACTTCGGCCATGCCGCTCGGCGGACGATTGCGTGCACCTTGAAAGATGACGTCCTTCATCTCGGACGAACGCAGGTTTTTGACCTTCTGTTCGCCCAACACCCATTGAATCGCCTCGGCCACATTACTCTTGCCGCAGCCGTTCGGTCCGACGATCGCGGTGATACCATCACCGGTAAAAATGATCTCGGTGTGATCCGCAAAGGACTTAAATCCCGTGATTTCTAAGCGTTGAAGTTTGAACATGAATGCGAAATACCTCGGAGGCAACAAAAAACGGAGCCGAGGTCCGATAGCACACCTTATAGAGTTCCCGTAGGGAGAAGAACACTATATGTTGGAGTCGGAACGGAAGTCAAACAAAAGCGAGATCGGGGGTAGGGGATGGGGTATAGGGGTTAGGGGATTGTGTTGGGTGCTGCATGTTCGAGCCGGGGAACCCCTTATTCTTCCGACATTTCCATCCTCCACTCCCTACCCACTATCCTCTTTCATGGCTCGGTCAAACCGCGGATCATCCCCTCGTCGGGTTGCACGATATTGTTCCGGGCAAACAGCATCAAGGTCACTCCCGGTCGAAGCTCGTATTGGCCAACCAGGGTATATCTGCCCTGCAACATCCCGTCCAATTCGTCGTATTGCTCGGAACTGCCGATCAACAGCGCCGCGTTCCCCGGCGGCGACATTCGGCCCAGGTAGCCGACGTGGGTGTAGTCACGCAAGTACCACGGCAGGGGCCAGTAGTTCTCGGACGTAATAGTAATGCTCGAGACCGTACCCTGGTCCCGTTTGGCGAACTTGTCGATGTCGTCCACCAGGCGCAGCAGATCCCGTTTCGAATGCGCGTAAACGTAGGGATAGCTGTCGTCGTCGTAGTGAACGAAATTCAGTTGCACCGCCCGGTAGCCACAGAACAAAACAGCCACCGCCAGAAACAGCGTCGCGATCAATTGTCCGTCGCGATTGTCGGGGCCCCGAGCCAACCAATCCAACCCGTATCCGGCGACCAACGCTAATGGCACCACAAAATTCAACGCCAACCAGGGCGTCTTGTAGGGGATCAGCGTATACGCCGCCGTCATGCCCCACGCCCACAAGGCCAGAAACAGCGCGACACGATTTCGCCGAAACCAAGCGGCGACCGCCGCGCCCAGCGCCCCTAAAATGAAGATCGGCGATTCCGCAGCGCGAAGCCACCAAAAGTAGGCATACCATCCATTGGTCGTGTGGTCGCGATTACCCGTCTTCGTCCAAAACGTATACGCCTTGAACGAATCCTTTACGCCCTGTTGATACGAGAAAAAGCTGGAGAAAAACGCTACGTAAACGATGATGAAAACCGAGATAGCGGAAAAGACCTGGACCAGGAAACCAACCCGGCCACCGAACCGCTCGAACATTTCATCCGTCAGGGTACCAAGCCACGAAACGAGTCCTTGCTTACGGCGTTGGGCAGGTGTGCGCTGAAAGTAGCGCAACCCGAGAATACAGATCCCCGCAATCACCAGCACCCCGATCGAAATGAACGCGGTCTCTTTCGAAGCGAATAGGAGCGCCGCAGAGGCCGATGCCAATAGCAGATATCCAAGACTGGTAGTGCGGTACCAACGCAACAGCGCCACGACGATCGCTAAGGTGAAGAAAGCGAAGAGCGTCTCGTGGATAAAATAGCGCGAGAGATAGACCGCGCCCGGCGAAACGGCCAGCAGCAAGCCCGCCGCCAGCGCTCCGAAATCCCCTATGTACGGGCGCAGACAAAAAACGAGCACCACCGTTGCGATCCCAAATATCACCGGGACCAAACGCAAAGCATTCCCATTCAATCCGAATACTTTCGACGTTAACCAGGCGAAGTAATAGAGCGACGGTCCGTGGTAGTTTTCCGGGTTGTACTGATAGATCTGCTCGCGCATCAAGCGCGTCATGAAGAATCCGTTGACGCCTTCGTCGTGGTGGAACGGTTTTAGACTTAGTTTGTAGAGCCGGAGGAACGCGGCCGCGGCCGTAATTACAGCGCATGACGCCCACCACAACTGCGCCGACAAACGGGTAACGGGCGACTCCTCAGTTTCCGGCGGTGCCGGCGGCTGGACCGTTCGGTTGGGTTTCTTCTTCGCCAATGCTCTGTCTGCCTCTGTTATCGGTAAAAGTCAGGGTTGCGCAACTTGATAAACGGTTGAATCACCGTCTTGCGCGACGACGGAAAACTGTTGAAAGAACTCTTCATTTACCCGTGTCTTCGATCGTTCCAAGGGACCAACCACGACGTATTGCACTCCGGTCTTCTGGATAAGTTCCAGCGCGCCCGGTTCGCCCGCGTAGATACCTTTAAGTACCCGCTCGCGCGGCCGGTAGTCGATCCCGTGCGACCAGACATGGGCGGTGTAGCCCAGATAGGACCTCCGTCCGGTCAAGAATACCGCGGTGTTGTAGGTCGGTGCGTTCAGCATCAGCGACTGCGGCGGCACGTTCGCGCGTATCTTTTCGGCTAGTCGGAGGGCCTCGGCATCGAACACCGGCTGCTGCATGATCGGTGTCTTATCCGACATCGAACGCCACACATCCAACGCACCGGCGAAGGTCATAACCAAAACCGCGGCAACGACGGCGATTCGGGCCCACCGCGAACGCGCCCAAACCCAGCCCAACAGCCCCGCCACCAACGGTATCGAAATAACGAACCAGTAGATCAGCACCTTGATGTTATCCCACACCCACGGCGCCAGCTTAATCAGATTCGGCCCGATGAAGAAGAAGATGAACGGGAAGTAGAACCACAACCGTTTCCGATTCACCGGTGTTGTTCCCCACATCCAAATGACCGCGCCCAGAAGCAGGGGAATAAAAAGTCCCGTATTCCGGAACCAGAACATCACGAAGTCGATCAGATTCCCGCCGTTGAAAACCTGACCAAGCAATCCCCCCAGCCCTTGCGCGTCCGGTACGCCGTTATCCCACCCAAAGTGAAAGCCAAGAAAACTCTGCGTTTCCACCGAACCACCGTGCATGATCCACAGCAATTGCGGTGCGGCGAGAATGGTAGCGCTTATAAAAAATCCGGCCCACGCCCGCCAATGCTCGCGGAAGATAACCGCCAGCACAACGGCGGCCGCCAGCACTGCGGCAAAACTGTGCGCATGGATTAGAGGCAAGGCGCCGGCCATTAACCCGGCGGGCAGCAGACGGAACGCGTCATTACGTTTCAGCAACCCGGTTGCCGGTGCGGCTAGGACTTCCGTGGAGTGAGCTTTCTCTTTGTGAGCCTGCTTCGCTTTTTTCTTTTTGCCTTGCGGTTGCTCACCCTCACCTTTGCCTGGCTCGTCTGTCTTAGCGACCATCAACCACCACTGTAGGATGATCAGGATCGTCAACGGCATACCGAATAAAAGGCTGCGTTGAGTCACCAACAAGGTCGTCAACGCGTTCCCCCACCGGTACGGCGTATCGCCCATGATGGTGTAATCGTGCGGGAGGTTCTTTAGCAATTCCATCAAATGCGCGCCGTCCACCATATCCCGGCGGAAGAGCATCACCCATCCAAGCCCACCGCTAAACAACAACAGGAACGGAGCGATCAGCGCCGCCGCCCGGTCGCGCGTGAATTTCCAGGTATATCGATAGAGGATCGCTACCAACCCGAGCGCGAGCGTCATGTTTTGCAGGAACATCGCCCCCGCCCAACTCGCCCCCAAACGCACGAACGCCGCCGCCACAAAATCTGCCAACAACGGATATGCGAATCGCGCCCCGGCGAACGAGGGGTCCTGTGGCGGGAAATTATTCCCGTCAGTAAAGCTAGTGATGACGCTGAGGTGAAAGGGCAGATCGCCTAAATTGTTAGTGACCCCGGTGAAGATCCCCTCGGGCGTGACGATCATCGCACGGTCGAAAAATAGCCAAAGGATCACGAAGAGGGAGATCAGCAACGCTAGGGCGCCGATCTGCCCTAACCGCGGTTTCGCCAAGAACTTGATCAGTGCCCCGCCAGCGTTGGCGCCATCACGCGCTATCTGTGCACGAAACGAGACATCGCGCAGTCCGATTGCGGGTAAAAGGCAGATTACTCCCGTTACCGCGATCAACCCGGCCGAGAACGATACGATCACCGTCAGCCAAAACCCGACCAACGCAAACAGCACCATCCCCGTCACCGCGCCGGCGCACAGACGGAATGTCAACGGCGCGTCCTCGTCGTAGTAATACGAGAGCAACGCGCCGCCAAGGGTGAACGCAATGGTTAGGAGAACCGCCAGGATCATCAAACCGCGTCGGACAGACTGGTGAATTCGAACTCGCGCACCTTCAACGCCGGCGCCAACACCGGGAAACCGGAACCTACGCGTTCGGAACCGGTGATACGACTTACGGGCGTTCTGGCCTCGATCAAATTCAGCATCTTAACCGGAGTCTCGTTCCAACGGAAATTCTTGATCGCCGATTTGATCCGTCCGTTCTCGATCAAGAAGGTTCCGTCGCGCGTTAGTCCGGTGTAAAGCACGGTCTGCTGATCGACGGGCCGAATGTACCAAAGCCGCGTCACGTAAATGCCGCGTTCAGTGCTGCGGACCATCTCTTCCAACGTCGCGTTGCCGCCGTCAAGGATCAGATTCGTCGGTCCCGGCGTGGGCGCGACGCCCTGCTTCTTGGCCCAGAACCGGTTATAATTCAACGACGCCACGACGCCGTCCTTAATAAAATACCGCTTTGCGGCCGGCAAGCCAGCCCCATCAAACGGCGTGGCGGGCGCATTGGTCAGCGTCGGATCAGTGTAAAGGTTAATCCCGTCACCAAACAACTTTTCGCCCAACCGATTGCCTCCGCCTTTTTTCGAAAGGAAGGACCGCCCCTCGTCCGCCACCCGCGCGCCAAAGAAGAACGCTAGAGTCGAGATCAGATCGCCCACCGCGTTCGGTTCCAAGATAACGGTATACTTGCCGGGCTCGATCGCGACGGGATTGCGCGACGATTCGGCCTTGTTTACCGCACGCTCGCCCACTGCCTTGGCATCGATATCGCCGATCCGGTGCGACATGGCCGAAGCCCAACCCGAGCCGGTCCCGTCGGCGGTTCGTACCGTGGTCGTAAACGATGATTCCGAAGAGCGATAGTACGCGAAGTTTCCCTTCGTGTTCGCCCGCGCCGTAAATCCGCCCGTGTTGTCGAACAACCCCGCCGCGATCAAATTCTTCGCTGCCGCGGCACTGGTAGTGGTGCCGATCCCCTTCGCCCGCATGTCGGGGCTAACGTCGAAGGTCGCGGAATCGAACGCACCCGCAACCGGCGCCGCATAGGTCTGCTTTTCGAGGAACGGCATCTGCTCCGGGTCTTCTGGTCGCAGCCGCGCGATCTCTTCGGCGGCGCGCACCACGCGTTCCAACCCCGCAGCGTCCAGCGTATTGGTCGTCGCGTTGCCGCTACGCTGGCCCACCTGCGCGGTGACAAACAGTGCAAGATTGTCGGTGTCGCCGCTGGTGTTGGCGGAGTTCACGCCAAAACGCGTGTTCGCCGTGCGGCCCCCGTTCAGGTTCGCTTCCAAGCCATCGGTCTTCGAAAAGGCCAACACCTTGTCCAGCAACGCCTTTGCTTCGGCTTCATTTAGAATCGGCATGATCGCTCCTCACGCTATGAATGCTTAAAAGTTCTTCTCTGCGTCCTTTGCCCCTTTGCGCCTTTGCGAGAACCTCTTCTCTTCTCCCAAAGCATTTCTCGCAAAGGCGCAAAGAGGCAAAGGACGCAAAGTTAAAACCCTAGATCTTTCGTCCGGTGTTGATCACATTGATCTGCCGGAAACGGGCCGGTGGACATCCATGCGACACCGCGTTGACTTGTCCCGGCTCCCCTTTGCCATCAAAGTACGACCCACCCATCTGGTAGTACTCCTTCGACCCGAGCCCGTCACACGCATTCCAAAAATCCGGCGTCCGCGATTGATAGGCCACGTCGCGCAGCATCTCGGTCTTCTTCCCGTTCTTGATCTCCCAGAAAACCTGCCCGCCGAATTGGAAGTTGTACCGCTGTTGATCGATCGAGAAGGAACCATCGCCTTCGATATAGATACCGTCTTCGACCCCGGCGATCAGATCGTCCTCGCTGATCTTCTTAGTGCCGGCCGCGGGCTGGAGACTGACATTGGGCATGCGTTGGAAGGCCACGTCGCCCCAGTTATCGCCGTACGCCGCGCCGTGCGACCGCTTTAACCCGATGATGCCGGCGTTATCGCGGACGGTCTGATAGCTTACCAACTTGCCGTCCTTGATGATGTCCCATTCGGTGGTCTTGACCCCGTCGTCATCCCAACCACACGTCGCCAATGCACCGACTTGTGTCTTGTCGCCCTTAATATTGACGATGTTCGAACCGTACTGAAACTTGCCCAGTTTCTCGCGCGTGGCGAAGGACGTCCCGGCGTAATTCGCCTCGTAACCCAACACGCGGTCGAGTTCGGTCGGGTGTCCCACCGATTCGTGGATCGTCAGCCACAGGTGCGTTGGATGCAGCACCAAATCCTTCCGGCCCGGTTCGACTGGTTTAGCGCTGTGCTTCATAACCGCCTGCTCGGCGGCGCGCGGAGCCTCGTTGACCAAGTCGTACTCGGCGACGACTTCGTATCCCTTGCCCGCGGGCGAACCCAACGATGAACGTGATTCGAACCGGCCCGTCGCGGGATTGACCGAGGTCACCGTGAAATTTGGGAACGAACGGATCAGCGTCTGCTCGGCATAAGTGCCCTCGGTCGAGCCGAAATACTTCTCTTCCTTGGTAAAAAACATGCCGCTGTTAACGAACATTGGGCCGGGACCTTTGACCTTGGCCGCCTCGGCGTTGACCTTAAGCAACAGGTCTACCTTTTCGGACAACGGTACGGTGAAAGGATCCTGCTTGACCGGGGTCGAGTACTTCGCGTCCGGGTATTTTTCGACCGGCACCAGCTCGATACGCGTGCGCTGGATGACCTTATTGGACTTGGCAATCCCGACCGCGCGCTCGGCGACCTTGGCGATCTCTTCCTTGGTCACCACCGAGGACGCGGCGAATCCCCACGAACCATCCACCAGCACGCGCACGCCGAACCCAAAGGTCTCGGTATTGGTCACCCCGGTCACGATCTTCTCGCGCGTGTTGACGAAGTTATTCAGTGTCCGGCTGATACGAATGTCGGCATAGGACGCACCCCGCTGGCGTGCCACATTCAAAGCCACATCGGCCAATTCTTTCATCGCGATCCTCTCCCGGCGACGGCAAGATTGCTGTTATTCAATTTTGGAATTTACGGCAGTGCCCGATTATACGCGAAACCGGCGGAATTGTGGCAGCGCTGGGGCGGGGCGACGTGAGCGCGAGTTGAAACGACGGAAATCGAAGAAGTTCGGATGTGGACCGCTAAGTCAGGACGACTTGGTCAATCCGGAACTCGAAACTTAAAAGTCAGGTCGGTCTCGGCAAAAGGCTCTCTGGGCCGATAATTCACAAAACCAAAGTTTCGCTTAAACTTCCACTGCCGTGCCGCCGTTAGCGAAACCCCCGTAGCAGCGGACGTCCCTCGACCACACAGGCATCCGCCACATCACCCCGCCGGTTAACCAGAACTCGAACTACCACATTCCCCGTCGCCCGGACTCTTTTAGCGACCGACGGGTATTCGGGGCTAACCTTTCGAATCGCCGAATCGTACAGGGAATGAGGTTCTTTAAGTCTTCTATACTGTGAAAAGCAGTCAGGCTTCTCGTCTGATCCTGCGAGGGGGGACCGGAACCGTGCGTGCGCCGGATTGTGCGGACACTGTTTGCTCTGAGGTACCGAGAAATATTAACGACGTGAGTCCAATCGATAAAAGTAGTTTCATCTTCCTTCCTTCAACTGAAATTACGCAATCCGGCATCAATCATTAAGATAATGACGGTTCCGCTAGCAACGGTGGTCGTAAAGTCGGTTGGTTTCTTTTGAAGTTATCTTGCTTAACGGTCCAGCGTCGTCCACGGTGTGGAGAACCACCAGACCCGGAAGATAGGTTCCCTCGCGAAGCTGAAGGTATCCCTCATCGTTAGAGAGGCGCGACGCCCCGCCATCAACAGCGACGAACTGATCGCACACCCCAGTCGGTCGAAACTGAAGAAGCTCGTCGGTATATGGACGAACTCACCACGGATTCTTGTCTTAAATTACGCTACACAGACATCGTTGTAGGTAAGGCCCACCGTTGGAGTACCGTCTGAAAACGAAACACTCACGGGCCGGCCCAATGGGTCGAATTGTGAGAATTGCAATATAACCCCGAAAATCCCCTATCAACATATTTTCACAAAAATACTTTTTTCGCTCAGCCGCCCCTGCCCCGATTATAAGATCGCGCTTTAGCGCACCGAAGGAGTGGTCCAAACCCTGTCTACTCCCGATATGGTGGTCGAGGATCCGGGACTTAAGTATGGTTTTTCGGTTGGTTCAGATCGTATCTAGGCCGTTCCTGCCGACTACTGACAACTGTCTACCGTCTGATAAACTACGCGAGCCCAAATCCCCTGCTATGAACGAGGACCACGATGAAACATGACAGCTTTCTGGTACCACCGGGAAAGAAGATCAAACTGGCCGACTACGACCCGGCCGATACCGGTAAGTTCAAAAAGAAAGAGGACGCGCTGGAAGATCTGCGCGCGGACATCGTCCGCCTAGCCGCGTATCAGGATAAGCTTTATGCGCAGAACACCCATGCGTTGCTGGTGGTCGTGCAGGCGATGGATGCCGCCGGCAAGGACGGCGCGATCAAGCACGTCATGTCCGGCGTTAATCCACAGGGGTGCCAGGTCTATTCGTTCAAAGCCCCGTCGTCCGAAGAACTGGACCATGATTTCCTCTGGCGGGTGAACAAGGCCCTACCTGAGCGCGGCCGGATCGGCATCTTTAATCGGTCCTATTATGAAGAAGTTTTGGTCGTCCGCGTGCACCCCACGATCTTGGCGGCGCAGCAACTGCCGCCCAAAGCGATAAATAAGAAGATCTGGCGCAACCGCTTTACCGACATTAATTGTTACGAACAATATTTGGTTCGCAATGGTATCGAGATCGTAAAGATCTTTCTCAACGTTTCCAAGAAGGAACAGAAAAAGCGCTTTCTCGAACGCATCGAACGGCCGGAAAAGAATTGGAAGTTCTCGGCCTTTGACGTCAAGGAGCGCGGATATTGGGACGATTACATGGCGGCGTACGAAGATATGTTCCGCCACACCAGCACCGAACACGCACCCTGGCACATCATCCCGGCGGATAACAAATGGTTTACCCGCGCAGCGATCGCCGACGTTATCGTCAAGAAGTTGAAGTCGATGAAATTGGATTACCCGGTCGTGAGCGAAGAGCACAAGAAGAGCTTGTTGGAAGCCAAGGCGTTGCTCGACGCGGAGGGGAAGAAATCACCCGCGTCCGTTCCCGTCGTCGTCCAGAAGCCGGCCGAGCCGGCCACCAAGATCGTCGCCGTCCCAACGGTGCCAGAGGTCTAGCACATCACGGAAATGTTTCGACCGGTCACGCGTAAACCGGCCCAGCAACCAGATCGCGGCCACGTTCAGCGACCGTTCGATCTCGGTTGTTTCGGCAGTGGGTTGTTCGTTGAATTTTTTTAACCGCTTGCCCAAGCCGGCCACCCAAACATCGCAGTCGTGCAATTCGCCGAGCCCATCCTGCATGCGCGATATGTCACGGGCGATCGCTTTTAGTTCCTCGCCCCAACAAGCCGCAAACAATTGCATAGCATAGCGCAATCGCTTCGCGGCAATGCGCAGCTCATGTAAGGGTTGCGGGCGTTGCGGCTGAAACAAGGCGCGGCTGCGGGTTACTAATCGCTTGTAACTCTTGCTAATAATTTTGCGGCCGGATCCTTGGAAGGTAAGCGCATCGCCCTCATCCGGTCCGGTTCCCTTGCCCGGTTTTATCTGCTCCGCCGCTTCCGTGATCGATTCGTTCAGCGTCGCGTTTTCTGCGTCGTTTAGGAGCGCCAGGAGTTTCTCGGCCGCGACATTTCGAAGCGGCCGGCGCTCCGCCGCGAGCAACAGGACCCCGTCACGGCGCATCCCGGGTCCAAGCCCGTCGGCCAATTGGTCCAAAGTGGCGATCGCGACGTCTTCATCACGAACCGCGCCAAGCAAATCGGCCAGCGTGCCGACCTCTTTCATCGCCTCGCGCAAGACACGCGCACGAATGAGCGGCCGGAAATCGCGATACGCACTGCGCAACCGCCGCGTTGCCACCCGGGCATCGTGAATCGCCTCGACCGTCGGATCCGCGGTTACGGTCGCACAGTGCTCGCGCACTTCCTCCCAGCGCACCCGCAGAATCTCCCGCGCCGCCGCGTCCACCGGCGCGTTGCAGTCCAACCCATCAATCTTTCGCGCTTTCGCCATGGTGAATATTATGAATGGGCTGGTGTTAATTCCGGGTTAACCCGAGCAGATTTGAGCCGCTGAAAGAATTTATCCACGAATTAACACGAATAGGTTCTTCCTTTTCCTCTACGTGGAACCCCTACGCCGCGTTGGCGACGGCGCGGGTGATGGTCAGGGTGCACGCGAAAGCGGTTTCGAACATCTCGCTTTTCTGGACGGCGGCGGCGATCTCGCGGTCGCAGTCGGAAGGACTGCTCAAACGGATCTCGACCTCGTCGCCGTTACGGAGCAGCGTCAGGTCGCGCACCCGGCCGTCGTAACTTCGATCCAACGCATCGGCCAACCGCACGATCGCACCCAGATGCCAGACCGTTTGACGATCGGCGGTATTCAGGGCTGCAAAGTCGAGATGGCGTTCCTTCGGGAGACTTCCGCGGTGATAGCGGGCCACATTGGCGATCACGTTCCGTTCGGCTTCGGAAAACCCGGTCAGTTCGGAATGACGGATCAAATAAAGGGCGTGTTTATGGTGCGATTCGTGCGCGATGTGATACCCGGCGTCGTGCAGCAACGCCGCGGCCGAGAGTAGCGTCCGCTGGTTACGCGTCAACTGGAATTCATCGGCCAAACCATCGAAGATCCTCTCGGCCAAACGCGCTACTTGATAGGCATGGGATTTCTCGAATCCGAACCGTTTCCCGACGGCGTGCACGCTGCGCAGCCGCGGATCGGCATCGTCATCGACTGGCGGTCGCGATTCGGCCTCGAACTCGCGGAGGCTGTCGATGATGACTCCTTCGCGCAACGCCACATCGCACGTGCGGAGCATGTTGATGCTCAGGCTGCGCATCACCCCTTCAAGCAATTGCCCGCCGGCGATCAAGATCTCCGACCGCTGCGCACTGATACCCGGTATCGCCGTACGCTCTTTCGCGCTCATCGCGGCGGTCAATTGATTGAAGTTGGTCAAACGGCTGAGGACGATCTCGTCACCGGCCGGTTGCGCGCCCTCGTCTTCGGTTGGCGGCGGTGAGAATGCGCGCAACGCCGCGCCGATCGCATTGATCGTACCCGAGGTGCCGGTCGTCTTTTGCCACGAGACGTCACGCAACTCACGCGCCGGCCGCTCTAACGCAAACCGGATCTCTTCGCGCAGAGCTTTTAGTTCTTTCGATTTCGGGGGATCATTGGTGAGAAATCGTTCCGTCAACCCGACCGCACCCAGTTTGACGGAGAACAATTCCATTGGCACGCCGTCCTTCACCACGGAGAGTTCGGTCGAACCACCACCTATATCTATATTGAGTTGGGACGAGGTGCCGGCCGAACAACCCTGCCCCACTGCAACGCCGATCAGACGGGCTTCTTCAATGGGCGAAAGCACTTCGACCCGGACGCCGGTAAGCTCCCAAATCCGATCGATAAACTGTGCCGCGTTTCGAGCCTCGCGTACGGATGCCGTTGCCACCGCGACGATGCGGTCGGCGTTGCGGGCCTCGGCAATGGAGCGAAACCGGCCAATGGTATCGGCCGCGCGGTCGATAGCGTCGTCGGAAAGAATTCCCTCCCGCAGGGTCTCGTGGCCCAATCGGACCATCTCTTTTTCACGGGCGAGAGGTGCGAAGGAATCTGAAGCGGCGGCTTCGACTACCACCAGTTTGATGGAGTTGGAACCGATGTCGATGGCGGCGAGTCGCATATACGCGAAGTTTATCCGCCCGAGGCGTCTTGCGCCAATTCGGTGGCACCCAATTCATCCGGCACCGCGACCTCGCCGTCGATCACGCGCGCAACCGCGCGACGCAGATCCGCCGCCACGCGTTTAACCGAACGCGATGCGCTGATGACGTTAAAACCGTATTCCGTGGTCATGCGGTCAAATTCTTTCAGCAACCGCGATTGATAGGTCACGAAGCTGTCGTACAGATCTTCGCCCACGCGTAGGTCCATGCCCGATTCCCAATAATCGAACCCGCGGCCCGAAGCCAACACCCGCTGAACCAGATCGCGCGCCGACCGGATGCGCAGGTAAAAGATCGCATCCGGCACCAAGGCGATGTCGTACAACCGCCGGATCCACTGGGGGTCGGCGCCGCGCACCACGGCGCGCGCGATAGCCGAGTAGAAATAGCGGTCAGTCAACACGATAAAGCCTGCCCGCAACGCCGGAATCATCTCGTTCTCTAACCGGTCGGCAAAATCGGTGGCGTAGAATAGTTGTAGCGTTTCCCCGCCCAGCGTATGGCCCGTCTTGGCTTCCTTGATTCCCCGCCCCGCCAGGATCGATCGCGTCATGCCAGTATCCAACACCGCGTGCCCGCGCGACTCCAACCACGATCGAAGTAGCGCAATATGGGTCGAGCGTCCTACGCCGTCGGTGCCTTCGACGACAATCAGCTTGCCGCTGTAGGTCTCGACCTCCATCCCGGGCAGGGCCGTGCCGTAAAATCTTATTTGCTGCGTTGACATCTGGCGGCGCGGTTAATTCTTCAAATGCTGGTTGACGATGCGGCGCATCTCACGTTGCTGTGCTTCGATCGACCGGGTTGCGTCGATCTTGGTCAAGCCGAATTCGTCGATCATCAGATCGTACTCATTCAGGATTTTGCCCTGAAAGATCTTAAAGCTATCTTCCTCGTCGTCGGACCACCCCATATCCATACCCGCCTCATAGTATTTCAATTCCGGCCGGCCCGAGGTGATACGGTCAATCGCCACCTCCAGCGGAGCGCGGAAGAAGAAAGCGACGGTCGGTTTGACCGCAAACTGATACACATCGCGGACCCACCGCCGATCGCACCCCCGCGCAACGTCGCGTGCGAACGCCGTGTAGCAATACCGATCCGCCAACACGATCGCTCCCGCTTTCAACGGCGGAATGATGTCGTGTTCCGTTCGGTCGGCGAAGTCGGTGGCGTGGATCAAAGAGAAGGTGGTCGGCGTAAACAGCCGCGCCTTCTTCGCCCGCTTGGTCGTATTTTTGACCAACGGCGAAGAATTCCACTCGGAAAAAAAGACGGGATACCCCTCGGATTTCAACCACTGGTACAGCAGCGCCAGTTGCGTCGATTTGCCGCTTCCGTCCGTGCCTTCGACAATGAATAGCTTGCCGGGAAATGTATGCTGGCCAAATGAAGCCATAAAAGAAAGTAGCCGGTAGCCCCGTTGCTTAACAGAGATTTTACCTTACACGGGTGGTGTTACAGAAAAGTAACAGAACCGGGGGAGTTAGACGTTAGCCCAGCAGTTTGGCAATACCGATTGACCACTTTTTCTCACTAGCAGCGACCGACTGGCGGCTAACAGCTATCGGCTACTCGGTTCTGTACGGTTCCGCCTTTTTTATTTCGGGGCCATTGGCTATGCTTTCACCGATGCCGCTCCCGGTCATAATCACGCTCGTTTTACTGGCCGTCGCCTTAGTTCTATTTGCGACCGAGAAATTCCCCGTTGACGTGGTCGGCGTCATTCTGGTCATCGCACTTATCATGACCCGCGTCCTCACCGTTCAGGAAGGTATGGGCGGGTTTGGGAACGATATCATTATCACGATCGGCGGGTTGTTCATCCTCGTCGGTGGGCTGGTAAAAACCGGGATCGTCGATGTCATCGGCCGCCGCTTGCACCGCATCGCCGGCGATAATGAACTGATCCTGACTGCCCTGGTCATGGTGGTGGCCGCCGCGTCGGCGGCGGTGCTAAAAAATACGACCACGACGGCGATGTTCTTACCGGTAGTGATGGGTCTGGCCGTTAAAGCGAAGATCGCTCCGTCCCGGTTGCTGATGCCTCTCGCCTTCGGCGCGATCTTGGGTGGCAGTTGTACGCTGATCGGCACCTCGACGAACTTGGCGGTGAGCGGCGCCATTCAGCGCTACGGCCAACCGCCGCTTACGATGTTCGAATTATCGAAGGTTGGAATCCTGGTTTTCGTGGTCGGCTTGGCTTACATGCTGGTGATCGGACGTCGGTTGCTGCCAAATCGCGGCCATGAGGAATCCTTAGCCGATCGCTATAGCATTCGCGATTACGTTTCGGAATTACTCGTTCTGCCGCGCTCCCGGTTCGTCGGCAAAACCATCGCCGAATCCAAGATCACCACCGATCTTGAACTCAACGTGCTCGGCATTATTCGCGGTAACCGGCGGATATTCGCGCGCCCGTACAACCGGCTCGAGGCGCATGACCAACTGATCGTCGAAGGGAAGATCCCCGACATCCTTCGCGTGAAAGAGCAGGACGGGCTCGAGATCAAACCCGACTTCAAACTGAACGACACAGACCTGACGGACGAGAACATGCGGCTCTTCGAATTGATCGTCATGCGCCATTCTCGTCTGGTGGGACAATCGCTGAAGACCGCCGGATTTCGGTACCGGTACCAGCTCACCGTGTTAGCGATCAATCGGCAGGGCGAGAATATTGTCGGCAAACTGAGTGAGGTCCGGCTCAAATTTGGCGACGTCCTCCTGGTCCAAGGCACTCGCGATGAGGTCGAACCCCTGGTTTCTGAAGGCGAAATGATCTTGCTCGAAGACGTATCCGCGACCAGCGCCCGGTTCGATAAGCGCCGGTGGGCCATCGCGGCGTTCCTGCTCTTCCTCACCCTGTCGCTAAGCAAGCTCGTAACCGGTTTTGATATCCCCTTGGCGGTATGCGTGCTCGCCGGGGTACTCCTGCTCCTCTTCACCAAGACCGTTCGTTACAACGAGATGTATTCGCTGGTCAATTTCCGTTTGCTGGTTTTGATCGCATGTATGATGAGTTTTGGCGTGGCCATGGAAAAGACCGGGACCGATAAATACTTGGCGGCGTTGATTGAAACACACTTCGGCCAGTATGGTCCGACCGCCGTGCTCGCCGGCTTTTTTGTTTTGACGGTCGGGCTAACACAACCGATGTCCAATCAAGCAGCGGCGCTGGTCGTCCTCCCGGTAGCGGTCAAAACGGCTCTGGCCTTGGGTTTGAATCCGCGTACGTTCATCATCGCGGTAACCTTCGCGGCCTCCTTCTCGTTTATCACGCCGTTAGAACCCGCTTGTGTGTTGGTTTTCACGCCAGGCCGGTATCGCTTTATGGATTTCGTGAAGGTAGGCACGTTGCTGACCATCGTGGTATTCGTGGTTTCGATGCTTCTGGTGCCTCGTTTTTGGCCGTTTTGAATTCATTCGTTCTGAGATTCGTGTCGATTCGTGGATAAATATTCCGAAGCCTCCCAAAACAGGTAAACTATTGCACGAGGAAACATAGTATGAACGTAAATCGTGTGATGACCGCCAACCCGGACGCTTGCCGTCCGGACGAATCTTTAACCGCCGCGGCCAGCATAATGTGGCATCGGGACTGCGGCGCCGTTCCCGTGGTGGACGAACAGCACCGAGTAATAGGGATAATCACCGACCGCGATATTTGCATTGGCGTAGCGTCGCTAAACGCACGCGCCCGCGGCATCCGCATCCGCGAGGTGATGTCGACCGATCCGGTAACTTGTTGCGAGGGTGACAGCCTAGAGTATGCTCTTGGACTCATGGCCGAACGTCAGATCCATCGGCTGCCGGTGACGGATGGAGACGGGGTTCTGGTGGGGATCGTGTCAATGGGTGATCTGTTGCGCCGCGCCGACAAGAAGCTCAAAAAGTCCGAACGGGTTTCGCGCAAAGAAGTGTTCGCCGCGATCCGTGCCATCGCCACCCCGCGGAAAGCCGCGCAACCTCAATCGGAACCAAGTGCATCCGCGGCAGCGAAATCGGCGAACGGTGAGACGCAATGAAGAGTCTGCTGCTGCTCCGGCACGCAAAATCCGATTGGAGCCAGCCGGGCATGCCCGACTTTGCCCGGCCGCTGAACAAACGGGGTCTCAAGGCTGCGCCGCTGATGGGCCGGTTTGCGCGGCAGCGCCGCTTGCGACCCGACCTGATCCTGAGTTCTCCCGCCGACCGCGCGCGGCAGACTGCACACCTGGTCAAAGAAGCCGCGGGGTTCCACGCCGATCTGCGTTACGACGAACGGATCTACGAGGCAAGTTGGTCCCGCCTGCTCGAGATCGTCCAACAATTAGATGAAGCGTCGTCGATGGTGCTGTTGGTGGGCCACAACCCGGGAATGGAAGACCTGCTACTGAACCTCTCGGGCGTTAACCGACACATGTCTACGGCCGCCTTCGCTCGGATTGACCTCAACATCGAAAGCTGGAGCGAGGTGCTACCCGGCTGCGGCCAACTGGAATGGCTCGTCAAACCGAAGGACCTGGAAGAATAGTTCCAACCGCAACCTCTCCTTCCTATTCGTGTTGTTTTTTTCGTGCGCTTATTCGTGTTTATTCGTGGTTAAGTTTTTCCGGGAATCCATCCACGAATCGGCACGAATACGATGACACGAATAGACACTGATCAGAAACTCGGATCTTACGGGTCTCCTCGAAGCAAAATCTAGTCTACCGGTGTCAGAACGCGCCGGCGCCGAGGAAATTTTCGCGGACGTAGCGAACGGTATCGTTGAGGGTTACGGCCGGGTCGCGCGGGTCGAACCCGAGTTCGCGCACCGCCTTGGACGCATTTAGATACCAGAAGAATTCCGCCATCTCGACGGCACCGGTCTGCACCGGTGAAGCCGCTTTGCGGTCGGCATAGAGCGCCCCCAGAAATTTCGCGCCCGCGACCGCAAACTTGCCGGGTAAGGCCAACCGCGGGGGCTCGACCTTGGCCAACCGCGATAGCCGTCCGAAGAAATCGGGGAATGTCCAGTTGGCGCTTCCCAATAAATAGCGCTCGCCGTGGCGCCCCTTTTCCAACGCAGTGATGAACGCGGCCGCGACGTCGCGGACATCGCAAAAACTCAACCCCCCGCCCGGCGTCGACGGGATCTTCCGCGCCATGAAATCCAACACCACTTGCGTCGACGTCAACCGGTCGTCGCCCGGGCCTAACAACAAACTCGGGTTCACCATCACCAACCGCCGACCATCGCCCGTGAATTCCTGTAACGCGGTTCGTTCCTGATAGAACTTGCTCGCGTAATAGGGCCAGCGCGCGATGATATCCAGAGGCTGCGGATAATCCTCGTCCGGGATCTCTTCGCCGTCCCGGGTTACAGCCACGGTGCCGCTGCTCGACGCCAGGACGAAGGTCTTGACCTTGGCCTCGCGCGCCGCCCCGCACAACAATCTGGTACCCTCAACGTGAAGCGCATACATCGGCCGCGGATTGGAATCGTCACGGTCGACCCGTCCGGCCAGGTGAAAAATACGATCGACGCCTTCGACCGCCCGCCGGACGTCATCGGGATCGGTCACCGAACCCGCGAACTCTTCGACGCCCAGATCGCAGATCTCTTGCGGAATCCGCGACGCCATCACCCGCACCGGCCCCAAGTCGGCCTCGACCAGTTGGCGGACCAGGTGCGAACCCAAGAACCCGGTCCCACCCGTCACCAAAATGGTCCGCCCGCCGCGGCGCACCAGCGCCCGCGAACCGTTCGCCGCCGACACCTCGGTTTTCGCGGGCTTTTTCTTGGGCGCACCAGCCGTCTTCGGTTTCTTAGTTTCTGCTTTGGACTTTTCCGGCATGGATCAAAAGATATTCCGGCTACCCGTTGTGTTCTGTTGCTGCGGCTTTTTCTTCGTCTTCCGCGTCGGTTTCGGTCACGCCGTTGCGGCGGTCGCGTTTCCAACGCTGCCGCAGCGCCTTGGCGTTGAATTCCAACCGGGTGCCGTCGCGCAGATTCTCCACTTCGTGTTGCGTCAACGCTGCGATCAATTTATAGGCTTCGGAGCGCGGCATCCCGTTGGTCAGCTCTTCCAACTGTTCGTACGAAAGGTAACGGCCAATGCGCGCACCCACGTCGCGCGAACGCAGCATACTGGCACCCTTCGGAAAAGCTTCGTAAGTACCGTGCAAGTAGATCGGCAGGATGCCGACCTTACAGGTCAACGCCAGATACCCGATCACCGGTTTGAATTCGACGATCTGCCCGGTCATCGATCGCGTGCCTTCCGGGAAGATCAGCGCGTTGTAACCGCGTTGCAAATAGCTCCGTGCATGGCGTAACGATTGGCGCAAACTACCACTGCGCTCCATGGGAACGAGATTGGTGAAGTTCTCCATGTACGCGCGCTTGTACTTGTTATCGAAGAAATAATCCGCCGCGGCCAATGCCACCGTCAGATCGCCCGCGTCGCCTAATGCCATCTTCACCAGTCCCATATCCAAATGGGACGTGTGGTTCGGGGCGACGATGAAGTTGGTGTGGACCGGGATGTTGCCGCGACCCTCATATTTCGGCTGCAGAACGCGTTCGAAAAACGCATTCTGGATCGCGCCTAAACCGACGTTGCCGATCGATTTAACGACGGCAGGAATATGGATCTCGTCGTCGCGGATTTTTTCCGGCCGCGGCGTGGAACCGATCCGTCTGGCCCCGCCCGTGCGCGAAACCGCGGCCACCAGTTCGCGGACGTCCTGCACCTCGTTCAGCGTATCTGGCGTAAGCACGGTGCCGCCGGCATTCTCGATCCCCTGCGCCAATTCAACGAACATCAGGCTGTCGAATCCAAGGTCGGACAGACGCGTGTTCAATGATATTTCCGCCCTCGAACGATTCGACACCGTTGCGATCACCTCGAAGAGCCAATCGGAAACATCTTCCTTCTTGCTTTCGACGCGCGCGGTCGTAGCCGCCTTTAAATTGCTTTCCATCGTCTGGATCGCGTCGACCACTTCGCGCCGTTTGACCTTGCGCGTAGCCGTGCGCGGCAATTCGCCATCCCAGAAATGCAAGACCTTGACGCGTTGATAGAACGGCAAGCCGGAAGAAAGGTCGCGGAAATGATCCTCGATCCGTTTATGCGTCTCGACGCGCGAGAGCGTAATGTCGTGATCGAAATCCGGCACGACCAAACAGGCAACGCGTTCGCCGCCATCGGGATCGGGCAAACCAACGATACTCAATTCCTTGATCAGCGGGTTCTTCCCGTAAAGCTCTTCCAGTTCGTCGGGATAAACGTTCTTGCCGTTGGCGTCGATGATGACGTCCTTGGACCGCCCGACGATGTAAAGATTCCCGTCGTCGTCCAACCGCCCAAGGTCACCGGTATGCAGCCAGCGCTCGATCAACGTGGACTTGGTCGCCGATTCGTTCTCGTAATAACCGAGCATGATGTTCGGCCCGCGCGCGACCACCTCGCCCACGCCGGTCCCGTCCGGATCGATGATCTTCACTTCCACACCCGGCAAGGACGGACCGACGCTGCCCTTAAGCAACTGATTTTGCGGCCGGGTAACCGTCAGCACGGGCGAAGCCTCGGTCAAGCCGTAGCCTTCGAGAATAGTGAACCCGAGCCCATGGAACTCCTTATGCACATGATCGCTCAACGCCGAACCACCGCTGATCAAGTAGCGGATGCGCCCACCCAAACCTTCGTGAATGGGGTAAAAAACCAGCTGACCCAAATTAAGCGGCGTCTTGTTACGCAACCACGAATTCAACCGCATCAGGTGCTCGGTGCCCTTGCCGACCCAATCGCCCTTCTCGAATAAACGGTTCTTGATGCGGCGATGCAGTAATTCCCAGAGCGCCGGCACACCGACCATGCCCGTGACGTGGCCGTTCTTGATCGCGTTAGAGAGCGCTTCGCCCGAAAGTTCTTCCAAATAAGTGATCTGGGCACCACGGCTCAGCGGGGTAAGAAATCCCGCGGAAAACTCGAAAGTGTGATGTAACGGCAACACCGATAGGACACCGTCCTTCGTCGTCATATCGATTACCGACGACAGCATCGAGGTCATGTTGGTCAGATTTTTGTGCGACAACATGACGCCCTTGGGATTACCGGTCGTGCCCGAGGTAAAGATCAACGAGGCCACACTTTGCGCGCCTACGCGCGACGGCAGCAGCGCCAGCCGCGTCTCTTCGACCTCTTCCGGCACCAACTCGTAAACTTCGCCAAACTGCCAGATCGGCGTTTCGGCCAAGCCCGCCTCGTCCAGCCGCGCCCGCAGTTCCGCGTGTTCTTCGAACAGCTTTTCGCTGATCACCACCCCGGACGTTCCGCCAGCCCGTGCAAAGTTGATGATCGTTTCCAGCGTCGCTTCCGGGTCGACGGGGATACAAACCCCGCCTGCCTTCATCACGCCGAAATAGGTCATCCCCCATTCGGGCGCGTTGTGGCTGACCAGCATGATGCGGTCGCTCGGTTTGATCCCGCGTGACGCAAAGAAGGCCGCCGCGCGCGTTGCCAATTCGCGCAGGTCGGCGTAGGTGTATTGCTCCTTACGGCCGTCGCGTTCGATACGCATCGCGACGCGCGTCGAATGCCGTTGCGTCGTCGTTTCGAACAACTCCAACAGGTCTTTGTAGGTGTAGACGCGTTTGGGTTGCGCGCGCATCTCGTCTTCCAACGTCGGGAAGACCCACTTCTTCAACCCCGGCAGATGAACGTCCAACCAATAGGAATACCAATCCAATTTTTCCGGATCCCACGGGATCAGGTGCTGCTCTTCGTGCCGAAAACGCGAGAAGAGCGACCGCACGTTATCGGCGCGGAAGATGTACGCATTCTCGACCATGAAGGGATGGAAGAGTTCGAACGCTTCGGCCGTCTGCCGGGTCAACGATTCGACCCGGTCGACCTGTCCCTTCAGTTGATCGACGACGTCGGTAACACGTCCGCCGCCCCAGCGCGGCTTGGCATTTTCGAGCCAGCCCGAGACCTTTTTCGCCGCCTTGTTGAACATCGGCGCGCTGGTCTTTCGATAATGCTCGGGCGTGACGGCGCGCGATTCCATCCGCGCGATCATTTCGTTGACGATCTTGATGCCGTCGGTCTTTTCCTTGAAGTGCCGATGTTTGTAAAGCCCTAACAACCCCACGATCCGCTTCATGTCGTTGGCGTTCGAATCGCCCGTACAGGCTTGATGAACCAGCCGTGGTTCCTCCATCAACGCTTGTGCCGCGACACCCAACATGACCGAGGCCACCTGATCGACCGGCGTGATGTCGAGGATCAATTTCTCGTTGACCGGGATCTGCGTCTGTCCCTTTAAGGACAGGAAGATCAACGGCGCGGTGGTCGTAAAGCCTTCGTTCCAACCAGGGAACGGATAAATATTGGCCGACTCAACGATGCTCGGCCGCACGATACTGCGGACGAGTCCCGTTTCGGCCGCGACCAACTGTTCGCCGATGCTCTTGGTGTAGGTGTAGATATTGGGCCAGCCCCAATAGGCCGCCCGGTCGGTGCCGACGTCGGTCAGTCGTTGGCGGATCCACATCTTTCGTTCGCGCGCGACCGCCAACCCCATCGCGTCCAGATCGTCGGGGTTACGGCCTTCTTCGATCATCCGGGCGCGCGCCGATTCCCGGAATCGCGCGGCCTGCATAGCATCACGCGCCTCTTCGCGCACACGGTCGGCGAGCTTCGCGCAATCTTCGATCTCTTGCTGAGCGGAAAATTCGACTCCGGGCAGTTCCTCGCGCCGCGGGAAATAGCCGATGACCGGATCGCTCTCCCACACCGGGCCGGTGCGGGTACCGGCGACAAAACAGGTCGACACGTGGATCAAGGCCGGGCGCTTCATGCGCTTGGCGAACGCGATCACGTTCTGCGTACCGACGACGTTGGTCCGCAACGCGCTTTCTAACGGCGGGCTAAAGGTAACGTTGCCGGCGCTGTTAATGATGACGTCGATGTGAGAAGCGATCCGCGCGGCTTCCTCTTCCGTGTACCCCAAGTTATCTTCGCCGACGTCGCCGCCCACGACTTCGACCTTGTCGCGGATGAAATCTTCGAACGCGCTACCGTACCGGTCGCGGAGCGGGTCAAACGGCGGCGAAGTGATGACGTTATTCCAGAAACGGGTTTCGCTCTCGGCCTGCCCCCGCGCACGCACGACGGCATACACCTTTCCGATGCCCGGGAAACGGTGCAGCAACATGCTCAACGCCACCTTACCGACGAAACCGGTCCCGCCGATAAAGTAGACGTTGCGTCCTTGGAATAATTCTGTAGGCGATAACTTCATGCCGTGCGAGTACTCAGAGTCGACTCAAATTCGCGCGCCTCGTATTTGTGCTTATTCGTGCGCTCTTTTATTCGTGATTATTCGTGGTTAATTTCTTTTACCCCAATAGGCCCCCGACTAACCATTCCGCCTAAAGGCCGAACTACAAACAAGATTATTCCATATCCGCGATGCCGATCATCGGTTGGTGGAGCATGGTGATCTCCGCGGAGCGGCCCATGTACCCGCGCGCCATTTCGATGGCTTCCGTCAAATTATCCGCTCGCTCCCAACCCAACATCGCCGGGACGTGCGCGTTCTCGGCGCCCGCGGCGATGACGTGACCGACGTGTTGGCGGCCGTTCTCGCCCCAATACCACATAAAGAACGGGTGCGCGCCGTGATAAGCATTGCCGCGCCGGTACATTTCGATATAGCTCGGGTTGGTCGCGAACTCCTGCTCGTATTTCTCGCGCAGGTAAAACGCGTCGCGCGATTCCGGCAATAACCGGTGGAAGAATTCGATATAGCTCGGGTGAAAATTGTGATCGAATTCGTCGAAGCACGGGTGATGGAGAATCAATACCCCGCCCTTTTTCAGCAGCGGTTTGTTGCGATAGAAGTTGAAGTGATACCCCAGCGCCATCACCTGCACCAACAACGGATTCAGCACCGAATAGACGTTGTAGGGCGAGATGTCCGGGATGCCGGTGATCATGATGTCGCACTGGCCCTTGACCGGAATGGCGTACTGGTCGAAACCCTTCTCGATGATCTTTTTATGAACCGGTTCGGTGCGTCCCGCGTGACACGCGATCATCTGGTAATCGGCCGGCACGGCATGCAGCGCTTTCCGGCGCGCCGCGCGCGGCAGCGCGCTCATGGTCCGGCGCATGGTCTCGAACTTGACCCGGTCAAAGGCCGTAAAATCGTCTTCATTCTTGAGCAAAAAATCGAGGCTGGTCGGCCCCGACGCGTACATTCGGTTGTTGATCGCGGTCTCGATGTGAAACACGTTGACGTGTTCGTCGACTAACTTGCCCAACCGTTCGACCTTACGATTAAGTTCCGACTTCGCCGGATCCATGTAACTATCGCTGTCGCGAATCGTTTGCGGTTCGTGATGCGCACGCAACGATTCGTAATCGCACAGGCCGACCGCCACCGACTTGTGCCCGCCATCCATCGGCACCAAATTGATGTTGACGTAGATCAGTAGATCGCTTTCGGCAGCGCGGCGGTTGATCCGCAGCGGCTCCTTGTGCCGCGTGTGACCCAGCGTGATCAGCCCGTCGTCCCACTCCGCATCGTGGTTGTAATACCGGTCGGGATAGAAGGCCGAATGGATCTCCGGACCCACCATCCGCTTCATCTCCCACTCCGTCATTTTCCGATGGAGCGAGTTGGCGATGATGATATGCACGTCGTCGACCGCATTCGCGGCCAACAGATCCAATACCACTTCTAAGATGGTCTGCCGAATGTCGGGCGTGCGCATCGGAGGTAAAGGCAGGCTGATGTCATCTAACGCGATGGTGACCTTCATCCCCGGCTGCAACTGCGCATAAAGCGGCTCGGTATCGTCCGGGTGATTCAACGCATACCGGATCGCGGCCTCGCGATTGGGCAACCCCTGGATCGGCGGATTGGGATATAACACCCGCGTCCCAATGGGCAGATCTTCGAGAATAAAATCCTCGCCCGACGGCATGATCCGCGGCGCGCTGTCCCGATCGATGTACACGATCGATTCGTGGGTTTTTTTTCGTAGCTGCAAAGCCATAGTTTGTTGGGAGTAGACGGTAGACAGTAGACGGTAGAAAGTAGAAAAACCGCTTACTGCTCCATCACGCTCATGCTTTCAATCAAGCTAGATTCTTCTGGCTCGACCCTGTCAGCGAGCATTACGGACTGCACGCATGTAGGCGTCAAGCATTTTACCCACGGTTTCCGATTCCAACCTTAAATCCGCCGTATCCCCGTAATTTAGATCTTGTGCCAGAATCAAAAAGTACCGACTTTCTTCAAGCGAACCTTGGGCAATATTATAAAATCGCAATTTCTCGGCGATGCCCGTTCGTTTAAGCCCTTCGGCAAAGTTCGCTGGCACCGAGACCGCTGCGCGTCGCAACTGCGAAGTTAACCCAAACAACTCCTGCTTCGGAAAGTTCTCCGTCAACCGGTAGATCCCGAGCACCCACGCATGCGCCTTTCGCCAAACTTCAACCTCTTCAAATCTCTGCGAAGGCATCTCAAAATAACTACTATCTACTGTCTACTATCTACTTAAGATTTAAGATGGGCCAATCATGGTGCATCGCAGTCTGCCTAAGACGAAAGTCCGGATTGACCACTGCCGGGTGGCCGACGATCGAGAGCATCGGTAGATCAGACTGGCTGTCCGAGTAGGCGTACGAGTCGCTTAGGCTAATTCCCTCCCGTTCGGCGAATTGACGAATCCAGGTCGCTTTGGTGGCGGCGGCGAAAACCGGCGGCAGCAGCCGGCCGGTCGCCACTCCATTAACGAATTCCAATCTATTAGAAGCGAAATCGGTGATGCCGAGATAGTCCATCAGCGGCTCGACGGCGAAGTCCAAAGCCCCGGTGACGACCACCTGGCGCAAACCCAACCGCCGCGATTTTTCGATCAAGCTAAACGTTCCCGGGAACACCGCGGGCTTAAGCACGTTCTCGAACAGTTCTTGCGAGAAAAACCGCATCCGGTCCTCGGTCTCGCCTTTATAACGTTTGAAATAGAGATCGTTGAAAACTTTGCGGTTGTACTGGTCCGATATAGCAAACAGGGGAATGCTTAGAAGGGTGGTCGTACTTTTCTTGATACTGCGGAACAGTCCCTGCTGATTTCGCGCATAAAAGCCCAACGTATGCACCAGATTGGTGCTTACCAGGGTGCCTTCCAGGTCGTAAAATGCGGCTGCGGCCAAGGGTTCCTCCGGTACTCTCGACGCCAGATCGTACGATCGCGTGAATAATATTTTCGCTTCGAATTGAGAGTTACCGGGTAAAAATATAACCCATTTGCGCGGTTTTTTCTAAATTGTCCTGTAATGGTTTCGTAATACTGGCGAAGCCAAAACGGTGCTCCTTTATTGGCTTTTCGCTCCGGATTTGATAAAACCGGAGGCCAGTCACGCGTCGTAAGAAAGCCATACAGCCAACCGGTGCCGATCCGCGGGTTTAATTCGTGCTCGGGGGGTACCGAGAAAACCGTTCGATTTTGAGCCGATCCCAGTTTCGCCGATCCTTATGCAGATTAAACTAACTTCAGTCGCGCTGGTAATGACCGCCGCTCTAGCCCTGCTCTCGTCGAGTTGTAAAGCGCCGGCCGCGGACACGACGCCGGCCGTCGCGGCATTTCCGCTCAAGGTTTATTTAGAGAAAGCCGCCGAAGCCTATGCCGGACGAACCGATCCGGCAAAAGCCCGCGAGGCTTTCAACCTGATGAAGCAAGCGCAGAAGGTCAACCCGACCGACTACACGGCGGCCTGGACGTTCGCCAAGTACGCATATTTTCTGGCCGATCACACGGCGGATAAAGGTGATGCCAAAGACATATTCAATGAGGGAATAAAGGCCGGACGCGCAGCCGTCGCGCTGGATGCCAACAAGCCCGAAGGTCTGTTTTGGCTCGGTGCGAATTTGGGAGGCCGGGCGCAATTGAGTCCGTTGGACGGCGCTTCGGATTCGCAAGAAATCCGTGAGTTGATGCAGAAGGTGATCAAGATCGATCCGAAGTTTCAAAGCGGGAGCGCTTATCTTGGACTCGGTCAGGTCGATCTGAAGCTACCGAAAATGCTGGGAGGAGACCCCGCTCGTGCCGTCACCACATTGGAATCCGGACTCCAATACGGCAACGACAACTCGCTCTATCACCTGCGTTTGGCCGAGGCTTATTTCGATGTGGATCGCAAAGATGACGCGCGTAAACAGATCGAGTACATCAAGACAATGACGCCCCATGCGGACTTTTTGCCGGAGCATGCCGATGCCGTTAGAATGGCGAACGAATTGGCGGCGAAACTCTAGTGTAGGATCGGAAAGCGACGCTACGCCTCACGAAAACTCTCGAGCACTTTTTGGAGGGTGGCCCGATTCGTGCTGAACGTATTCTCACCCGTCCAGGCGTAGATCTGGTGATAATGGTCGGCGGATTTTACGATCGCGAACAGATACCCAATACTCGCGCCGTTACTGATCTTACCGTGAATCTCGTAGACCAGGGCCGCTTCGCCGTTGATGGTGGCGGAAACCGGACCGCTTTCCCTGATCCCCGTTAACGACCCCTTCAAAGTAGCGTAACGACCGCTGGCATAATTTTCCAGAGAGTCGGAGGCGGTTGACGGATCGGTGATCACGATCGCAAACATTGTCTGGCCCGGATTTTTGACCTGTATCTTGGCGACGTCGTTAAGTTCGGTCGTCGTCTGCCAATCGTTGGGCACCGAAAGGGTGCTGACGCCGTCGGTACTCGGGACCAATTTCGTATCCCCGCCCGGCGTTGGCGGAGGTGTTGATGTCCGATTGTTGTTGTTGTTCGTGGACTGGTTGTTGTTGTTACTGTTGTTGTTATTGTTATTGTTCGAATTCATCGTGGCGAGAACCACGACGACTACGGCGACCGCGACCCCGCCGAGCAGGAGTACTACAATTCCTCCAATGATCCACGGCATCGAACTCTTCTTGGGAGGTGCGGCCGCCGCGGGAGTCGCTCCCCATCCCGCACCTGCCTGAGAATATTGGGTGGCCGGAGGCGCAACCGATGGCGGCGGAGGCGTGTAAGTTTGCTGCGCCGGCGGTACCGGGCTCGTGTTTTGCGTACCGGCTTGCATGGTCCGCAACACCTCGGGCGTGATCATCAAGGTCGCCTGCGGATCTTGCTGTGGCGGCGGCGCGGGACTCTCCAATTTCGTCCCATCGTCCAAACAGAAGCTCAACGCATCATCCGTGTATTCCCGCTGACAAGTCGGACACCGTTTCATCAACTAACTCCGCCACCAAATTCGTGATTTTGTTTGCTACCCGAGGGCTAGTGAACCGCCGCGCTCCCGCGTCGATCATCTTCCGCATCCTGTTTCAATACCCGATCCAATTTCTCAACAAAAGAGGAACTGCGTGCAGCCAAGTCGGCGTCATGCTCTTCCAACTGACGGCGCAACCGGTGGAGTTCATCGGCGATGTGCAACGCCGCCAAGATCGCCACCTTTAACGAATCGACGGTTAAAGTGCCGGACGAGATCTCGCGCATGCGACTGTCGACATACTCGGCCAGTTCGGCCAAATACTGGCCGTCGCCGTCGGAACGGATATTGTACGTTTGATTGTAGATCTCGACGCGGATGGTCGGGGTCGCGTTCGGATCCGGATTATTTCGCTCGGCAGGCATCAGTTATCTCCGGGGGATTACCGGCGCACCGCTTCGGCCATTTCCGGGTCGACCTCGGCGATGGCATCGAGCATGGCCTCGACCTTCAACCGGATCGCGTCGCGTTCGGAAAGCAGTCGCTCGACCTGCGATTCCATCCGTTCCTTCTCCGCGACCAGCACTCCTAATTCGCGGCGCACGGCCTTGACCTCGACCTCGAGGGCATCCTTTTCTTGACGCAGAGATTTCGTCAATTCGATGGTGCGGTAAATTTTGTCTTCGAGATGCGAGAATTTTTCCAGCCCGGGTAATCCGACCATCGTCTGTCTCCCACAAGTTGTGATCAGTATAAATTCAGAGTTGAAAGATTATGCTACCACCGCACGCAGAGCGCAAGATGCAGAAGCCCGCACGCAGTTAGAGGCGGCAGTATTTCTGCCGCCTCTAACGAAGTAAGGGCGCTGGTGCTATTTACGCATAAACGAATTAAGGGTTCAGGGTTTCCCTATGCTCGTAGCTCCGCTCCGAACTCAACCTTCAGCCGGTCAAGCAACCCGGCGTGTATCGTCTCGACCTCTTCATCGCGCAGCGTCCGATCATCTGCCTGATACGAAAGCCGAAGCGTCACCGACCGTTGTCCGTCCGGCACCCCCTTGCCCTCATAGGTATCGACCCACTCGGCGCCCTTCCACTCCGGTGCGCTCTCGGCGTCGAGCGCTGCGATCATCTCCGCCACCGCCACTCGCCGCGCGACCAGTACCGAAACGTCGCGGACGACGGACGGATATCGCGCCAACGGAGTGTAACGCGCCGGTATCGCCGGCATATTGAGTAACGTCGTCAGATCAAGTTCGGCCACATAGACCGGTTGCCGAAACTTAAACTCTTGCGCCACGGCATCGGCCAAACGGCCCATGGTTCCCAATGGTTGTCCGTTCGCGTCGGTGATCGCCGCCGATTGCCCCGGCCGCAAATGCCGTGCCTGGGCCTCCGCGAACTTCAGTTCCGGCAGACGCATCGCGACGGCGGCCGCCTCTAATGCTCCTTTCAGGTCGTAGAAATCGAGTTCGCGCAAAGCTCCCGCGCGGTCGGCCTCGACCAACCCACCGGTTGCAACCAGCGCAAACGATTCGCGCTCGATCGGCAATTCGCCCGGGTTGTTGCCGGCCAGGAAAACACGCCCCATTTCGAACAAGCACATGTCCCGCGTCCCGTGGTTGAGATTATGCCGCACCGCTTCGAGCAACCCCGGCAATAGCGTCGGCCGCATACGCGTCGCGCCTTCAATGATCGAATCTTGCAACGTTACCCATGCGTTAGGGTCGTCGCCCAACGGCCGGTATTCGGGTATCAGTTCGAACCGATCGTCGTAGGTCGTGTTGATAAAGCTGTAACTTATGGCCTCGTGATACCCGAGAGCGGCCAGCGTCTTTCGCAAGGCGCGCTTCTGCGGTTCGGCTGGTTGGAGTTCTCCCGCACCCATGGCGGGCGGTAGCTGATCGCGCAACTTATCGTAGCCGACGTGACGGGCAACCTCTTCGATCAGGTCCTCTTCAATGCCGATATCGCCGCGCCAACTCGGCGCCGTGAATTTGATCGTGCCCGAGCCGTCGTCGACGAGGTTCAGTTGTTCCGAGAACCCGAGGCCGATCAGAATGCGGCGGATATCCTCATCGGTGAACTCCAATCCCGTCAACGCACGCGCACGCTCGGGCCGCAACGCCACGGTCGGCATCGACGGTTCATGCTTGATCACGTCGATCGCATCGGCGGTCGCTTTACCACCCGCGATTTCACAGATCAACGCGACACAACGGTCCTGTGCCCGGCGGATACCGGCGAAATCAACACCGCGTTCGAAGCGGTAAGAAGCCTCGGTCGCCAGGCCCAATTTCTTCGCGGTCCGCCGCACCGATGCCGATTGGAAGTACGCACTTTCGATCAGCACATTGGTCGTCGTATCGCCGATCTCCGTCGCCGCTCCGCCCATGACTCCGCCCACGGCCACCGGTCCGGCACCGTCGCAAATCATCAGCATTTCCGGGTCCAACTTACGCTCGACTCCGTCCAGAGTGGTCAGCTTTTCGCCTTCATGCGCGCGTCGGACGACGATGCGGTGCTCCGCAAGAGTGTCGAGGTCGAAGGCATGCAGTGGCTGACCCAATTCCAATAACACGAAATTAGTGATATCGGCTACGTTGTTGATCGAACGCTGTCCCACCGCCGCCAACCGGTCGACCAGCCACTGCGGCGAAGGACCGATCTTGACCCCGCGCACAACGCGAGCGGCATAACGCGGACAGAGTTCCGCATCCTCGATCGCCACGGCGGTGAACGCTTCTGCCTTACCTTCGACCTGCTCTGCCGGTACCACGAAATCCGACGCAGGGAAATTCAACGGCCGCCCCTCGATCACCGACGCTTCGCGCGCAACTCCTAAGTGCGACAAACAATCGGGCCGGTTCGACGTCAAATCGATATCGAACACGTGATCGTCGCCCGCGGGATGAATACCCTCCACCGCCAAACCGACGCTCGTCAGCCGCTCGCCTAATTGCTCGGGCGCCAACTCGACCGGATAGATCTCGCGCAACCAGTTGTAACTAATATTCATAAAAAAGTGGTTTGCTATTAGCCGTTAGCTATTAGCCGGCAATTTTCGTCATCTAAACATTTCGCCGTTCTTGCTAACAGCTAAAAGCTAACGGCTGACCGCTGATCGCTAATTAAATTGTTCCAGAAAACGCACGTCGTTTTCGAACATGTGTCGGATGTCATCCAGCGTGTAGAGCAATGCGCACATGCGCTCCAGCCCCAAACCGAACGCGAAGCCGGAGAATTCTTCCGGATCCACGCCGCAGGCCCGTAACACGTTCGGATGGACCATCCCGCTGCCGCCCAGTTCGATCCAGCCCGATCCTTTACACGGCCGGCACCGGTCGCCATTCAGGAAGCCGGTTCCGTCACACTTGAAACAGGTGTAATCGAATTCGCCGCTCGGTTCCGTGAACGGAAAGTAGGAGGGGCGAAAACGGGTTTTCGTCTGCGGTCCAAACAATCGCCGCACGAATTCGCCCATCGTTCCCTTCAAATGCTCCAGCGTGATACCGCGCTCGACACAAAGGCCTTCCAGCTGGTGGAACATTGGCGTGTGCGTCAGATCCGGCGTGTCACGCCGAAAAACCCTACCTGGGGCGATAACGCGCAAGGGCGCGCCACGCCGTTCCATCGCGCGGATCTGGATGGTTGACGTCTGCGAACGTAGCGCAAAACCATCCGTCGTGTAGAAAGTATCCTGCGACGCCCGTGCGGGATGCCCTTCGGGAATATTCAATGCATCGAAGTTGTAGTAATCGGTCTCGATCTCGCGATCGTCCTCGATGTGGTAGCCGAGCGAAACGAAAATGTCCTCGATCTTTTGCCGTAACAACGTGAGCGGATGCAGATGCCCCTGCCGCGGTCGCCGGCCGGGCTGGGTCACGTCGATCCGTTCGCGTTCTATACGTGCGGCACTGATCTGCTCGGTCAGGGCGGTCTCGGTTTCCGATAGGGCGCGCGTGATCTCGGCCTCGATCTCCTTCACCAGTTGACCGAACTGCGCGCGTTCCTCCGGCGCAACCCGGCCGATCAATTTCTTGACCGCGGCTAAGGCGCTCTTCTTACCTGTCTGTCGTTGTCGCAGTTCAACCAAGGCGCGAAGTTGCGCTTCCGCTGCCTCGCCCGTCCCGGGAGCCAGCGTCTCGGTCAGGCGGCCGAATTCGGCCGCAAAATCAGCCCGTACTTGTTCCGCCTGTGCGCTCGGACTTAAAGATGATTCTGGTTCTGACATGGCTACGTTACTCCAAACGATTAGAGCCCCGGTGTTGCGGCGTGTTTGCGTACAAACGGCGGTCATCGTCGCGCTTCGTCGCGCTCGATCGGACCAACCTGCCGCCCCGTTCCGGAGCCCCTAAACCGATCTGAAACTAGATAGAGACGGGGCCGCTTCGCGGGCGGCCAACGTCATAGCTACTTTCCAGCACAGTGGGATCCGAAGCTTGGAATTCACGTGACTTGAAGTCGCGGC
>JADMIO012736406.1_pt1 | contig 44951 bp, 42 predicted proteins | sample 8958161 | NCBI WGS metagenome assembly JADMIO01 (sample SAMN16585339, study PRJNA669376) | soil metagenome | isolation source: Crop rotation soil | place: USA: Cullars Rotation, Alabama | collected 2011
CTTTCCCCGAGGGACGGGGACGCGCCGGCGGCGCACCTCCCGCCGCGCCGCCGCAGATTCTGCCGGCGCACTGCCGCGTCAACGCGATCCTGCGGCCGTCGCCGGATTCCGAGATCGAAATGGAAGCGTGGCTGCCGGACAACTGGAACGGCAAGTTCCAGTTCGTCGGTGGCGGCGGCTGGGCGGGCATCATCAGCTTCCCGGCGATGGTGACCGCGGTGCAGGAAGGCTATGCGACCGCGTCGACCGACACAGGCCACAAGGGCGGCAACGCGCTCTTTGCGATCAACCATCCGGAAAAAGTCACCGACTTCGCCTATCGCGCCGTCCACGAGACGACGGTGAAGACCAAGGCGATGATTGCGAAGTACTACGATCGGCCGGCGCGGCTGTCGTACTGGAACGGCTGCTCGACCGGCGGACGCCAGGGCCTGATGGAAGCGCAGAGGTTCCCGGACGACTTCGACGCGATCATCGCCGGCGCGCCCGCGAACTATCAGACGCACCTGCACGCGTGGGATCTGTCGGTGGCGGCGCCCGTGCTCAACAACCCGGCGGCCGCGCTCACGCAACCGCAGCTGCGCGCGCTGACCGACGCGGCGACCGAGCAGTGCGACGCGCAGGACGGCGTGAAAGACGGCCTGATCAGCAACCCGCGCGCGTGCAAGTTCGATCCGGCAGTTCTGCTGTGCAAAGGTGCGGCGGGGCCGTCATGCCTGACGCCGCCGCAGCTCGACGCCGTCAAGCGCGCGTACTCGGCGACCAAGACGAAGAGCGGCGATCTTGTCTTCCCCGGCAAAGAGCCGGGCAGCGAGTATCAGTGGATGGCGTTTCTCGGCGGCGGCCAGGCGCCCGGCGTCTCGGTCGGTTCGTTCCAGGTCGCCTACAACGACGCGAACTGGGACGCGAAGACGTTCGACGTCGACAAGGATCTGAAGATCGTCGACGAAAAGGTCGGGTCGATCATCAACGCGGTGAATCCGGATCTGTCGGCGTTCAAGGCCCACGGCGGGAAGCTCCTGCTGTATCACGGCTGGAACGACACGGCCATCTCGCCCGGCAACACGATCAACTACTACGAGAGCGTGTTGAAGAAGATGGGCGGCAAACAGGAAGACTTCGTCCGCCTCTACATGGCGCCCGGTATGCAGCACTGCGGCGGCGGCCCCGGGCCGAACCAGATCAACTACATGGCGATCATGGAGCGGTGGCGCGAGAGCAACCAGACGCCGGCGTCGATCGAAGCGTTCCACGTCGCCAACAACCGCGTCGACATGACGCGGCCGCTCTGCGCGTATCCGCAGGTCGCGACGTACAAGGGCGTCGGCAGCACCAACGACGCGGCGAACTTTGTCTGCAAATAACAAACTTCATCTGAAGCCCGGCATGCGTGTCGCCGTCGCGAACGCGCCGGCCGGGTTTTCGCTCAAAGCGCCCGGCGTCACGGTCGAGACATCGCTGAAGAAAGGTCTCGACCTCGTCATGCTCTTCGCGAAAAGCCAGAAAGAACTGGCGGGGCAGTGGAAGAAGCTGCTCGCCTCGGTCAAGCAGGACGGCGCCGTGTGGGTCGCGTATCCGAAGAAGAGCTCCGGCATCGAGACCGATCTCGGCATGGGCGAGTGGGACGCGACCAAAGGCGGCGACTGGAATCCGGTCGCGATGATCGGCGTCGACGACACGTGGTCGGCCGTCCGTTTCAAATACGCGCCCGGCCTCGAGAAGGCACGTCACGACCGGCAATCGGAGACGATCAACGACGCCGACGGCTCGGTCGTCGTCGATCGCGAGAAGCGCGTGGTCACCGCGCCGAAGGATCTGCAGAAGCTGCTCGCGAAAAACGCCAAAGCCCGCGCGCACTTCGACACGCTGTCGTTCACCAACCGCAAGGAGTTCGTCGTCTGGATCGTCGAGGCGAAGAAGGCGGAGACGCGCGACGCGCGCGTGACGAAGACCGTCGAGCTCCTGTCGAAAGGCAAGAAAAACCCGAGCGACAAATAAGCCCTGAGCCCTAAGCCCTCAGCCCTCAGCCCTCGTACTGCAGCACGTTCAATCCAGCGTTCCAGTCGCTCGTGAAGATCAAGCCGTCTTTCTGCACGAAGATGTCCGCCTGCTTTGCGGCGAGCGACACGTTCGGCCGCGGATCGATCAGCTTCTTCGGTGTCGGCGGGATCCAGTAGGCGATCTCCTTCGGCGCGAACTGATCCTTGATGTCGAAGACGCGGACGCCGGCGACGTTGTAGGTCGCAAACAGCACTTCTTCGCTCTGAAAGGAGCCCGGCCGGTTCTCGTGCAGGTTGTGCGGGCCGAACGTGCCCGTGCCGCAGTAATCGCGCCCGACCGGCGTCGGCAGCGTCGAGATCGGCACGGGATTCTCCGGCGCGCGCACGTCGACGATGAACGTGTGGAAGAGGCCCTTCGCGCATTTCTCCGCGTTCGCTTCGTCGGCGACGACGGCCAGGTTGCGGCCTGGCAGTGGCAGCGGCGTATGCGTGCCGCCGGGGTAGGGCGGCGACCAGTTGATGTGCGACAGCAGCTTCGGCTTCGACGTGTCGCTCAGATCGTGAATCGTGAAGCCCCCGTCCCGCCACGCGCCGTAGCCGCGATCGCCGGCGACGATCATGTGATGCAGCGCGACGCGCTTGCCCTTCTCGAGCGTGTTCGGCTCTCCGCCGGCGCGGTGCATGCCCGGCAGCCACCACTTCGACACAATCTCGGGCTTGGTGATGTTCTGGAGATCCACGATCGCGAGGATGTGATCCGTGTAGCCGTCGAAGTGCACGGCGAGGTACGCGTAGCGTCCGCCGGTCCACCACAGCCGGTTGATGCCGAAGCCCGGGATCTCGAGGTACGCGATCTCGCGCATCTCGTTCGGCTTCGAGATGTCGTGGATGCTGAGGCCCGCGCGGAACTTCTTCTTGTTCGAGATGCTGTCGACCAGCGCGTTCTCGAAGTAGCCGCGCAGGTTGTCGTACGACTGCATGGCGACGATGTTGGCGCCGTTGGCGAGCAGCATCAGGTCGCCTGAGACCTGCAGATGATGTGTGCGCGTGTTGGTGCCGGCGGTGAAGAAACCAACGGGCTTGAGGCGCCGCGGATCCGTGGCGTCGAGAATCGTGACGCCGTCGCTGAACATGTGGCCGACGTAGACGTGCTGGCGGTTGACCATCACCTGCACGCCGTCGGGCCGGCCGCCCTGATCGCTATAAGAAAGGTGCCGGATCTTGCGGCCGATTCCGCCCGCCGGCACCGGAACGTCCGGCGTCACGGCCGCAACGCCGAGCGCGACAAGGCCCTGGAGGTGTTCGCGGCGCGTCCACATGAAAACGGATTCTACGCTTTCCGTTGTCGCGTTACACTCTGCCGCATGAAACATCGGGTTTTCGCCGTCGTCGCCGCTGTTGCCGTCCCCGTCGCCGCCGCGGCTCAGACGCCGAACGGCGAACAGGTGTATCAGCAGCATTGCGCCTTCTGCCACAGCGGCTCGCTGCCGCGGATGCCGAACCGCGAGGCGTTGAAGACGCTCACGCCGGAACACGTCGAGACGGCGCTCAGCTCGTTCAGCATGCGCCGGCAGGGCGCCTCGCTCAGTCTCGCCGAACGCCGGGCCGTGGCCGAGTTCGTCACCGGCCGTCCCTCGGGCTCGTATCGCGCGCCGCTCGACGTGATTCCGAAGTCGGCGTACTGTGCGGGCGCGTCCGCCGACGCGTCGACCGGTCCTGCGTGGAACGGATTCGGCGGCGACATCCGCAACACCAGATTTCAATCGGCCGCGGGCGCAGGCCTGTCGCCCACCGCCGTGCCGCGCTTGAAGCTGAAGTGGGCGTTCGGATTCCCCGGCGTGTCGGCCTCCGGCTCGCAGGTGACCGTCGCCGGCAACCGCGCGTACGTCGGCAGCCGGAACGGCGTCGTCTACGCACTCGACACGAACTCCGGCTGCATCGTGTGGGCGTTCGAGGCGGACGCGGCCGTACGCTCGACGCCGGTCGTCGCGGGGACGGGCGCGGCACGCGGCCTGTACTTCGGCGACGCGTGGGCCAATGCGTACGCGCTCGATCTCAACGGCAAGCTGCGGTGGAAGACCAAGATCGACACGCATCAGGACGCGATCATCACGGGCGCCGTCGCCGTCAGCGGCGGACGCGTGTTCGTGCCGGTCTCGTCGATGGAAGAAGGCACCGGCGCGATTCCGACGTACGAATGCTGCACGTTCCGCGGCAGCGTCAGCGCGCTCGATGCGGCAACCGGCAAAGTGATCTGGAAGACGTACACGATCACCGAGACGCCGCAGAAGACGACCAAGAGCGCCGCAGGCACGCAGCTCTGGGGACCGTCAGGCGGCGGCGTGTGGTCCACGCCCGCACTCGATCCCGAGCGCAACCGGATGTACGTCGCGACTGGCGACAACTACTCGAACCCGCCGACGACGCAGAGCGACGCGATCGTGGCGCTCGCCATGGACACGGGCCGCGTGATCTGGGTGCGGCAGACGACGCCCGGCGATGCGTGGAACACCGGATGCTTCGAGGCGCCGGCGGCCCGCGAGCGCGCGCACTGTCCGAGCACACCGGGTCCTGATCATGACTTCGCCGCCGCGCCTGTGCTCGCGACGCTCGCCAGCGGACGCCGCGTCGTGCTCGCGGGGCAGAAGTCGGGGATGCTCTACGGCCTCAACGCCGACACGGGCGAGTATCTGTGGAAGACGCAGGCGGGCGACGGCGGCGTTCTCGGCGGGATCGAATGGGGATTTGCCGTCGACGGCACGCGCGCGTACGTCTCGCTGTCCAATGCGCTCGAGAAAAAACCCGGCGAAGCCGGCGGCATCGTTGCCGTCAACATCGCCGACGGGACAATCAAATGGCGGACGCCGCCGTCCGGCGACACGTGCAAAGGCCGGCAGGGGTGCAGCACGGGGCAGCCCGCCGCGGTCACGGCAATTCCCGGGATGGTGTTTTCGGCGAGCCTGGACGGACATCTTCGCGGCTATGAAGCCGAGACCGGCCAGGTGATCTTCGACACCGACACGGCGAAAAATTTTCCGACCGTGAACGGCGTCAAGGCGAGCGGCGGATCCATGAATGGACCTGGTTCGACAATCGTCAACGGCACGCTGTTCGTAAGTTCGGGGTACGGTTCGATCGGGTTCATGCCCGGTAACGTCCTGCTCGCCTTTACAGTCGACGGCAAGTAGGCCGCGGTTATTTCGGTGCGAATGCCAGGAGCACGTTCCCTGGCATTCCGTCGAATCGCGAATAACCCGAGTTCACGAACAGCATTCCTCCAGCGACGACGGCGCCGGGGCCGTCGAGCGATCCACCGCGGCCTTTGACGCCGTTGACGGCGTCGTACTCGCGCGCCGTGTCCACGTCCCACACGATGGAGCCGTCAGCCGTGCTGAACGCGCGCAGGTGGCCGTCCATCGATCCGGAAAACACGAGACCGGGAATCGCGGTCAGCGCTGCTGATTGAGCCGGGCTGCATCCGCGCGGCGCGCCGTCGCGGCAGGGAGGCGGCTGTCTCGACCACACCTTGCTGCCGTCGGTGAGCTTCAATGCGGTCATGCCGCCGCCTTCTTTCGGGCTGAGGATGAAGCGCGCGGTGTCGCCCGGCTGCGGATTGTTGTTCGGCACGCGGACGACGTCAGACACCGACGCGTAGACGTTCGTGCCGTCGCTCGCCATGCCCCATTGCACGCCGCCGTTGACGCCGCCTTTGCCCACGCGCGTCTGCCACACGATGCGCCCTTCACGCGCCGGATCGACAGCCGTCACCACGCCGGATTTCTGACCGGCGACGACGAGATCGCGTCCGCCGGCGTTGACAAGGATCGCCGACGATCCGAAATCGAAGTCGGGACCGTTCTCCGCCGGGCAGTTGCCGTTGCTGTTGCCGCAGCCGGAGTTGTACGCATCGCCCGATGTGATCTGCGTTACCCAGAGAATCTTGCCCGTCTTGATGTCGAGCGCCATCAGCGCATCGCTGGTCTTGGTCGGCGGCGTGGAGTAGTTGTCGCCGGTCGCGATGTAGAGGACGCCGCGACGCGTGTCGACCGTCGGCGACGACCAGATGCCCGCACCCGACGGACCATAGATATTGGTGCCCTTCGGCGTCTTGCCCATCAGCGTCGCGGGGCCGTCGATCGTGTATGTCTTCCACACGCGCTGGCCGTCTGATGTGCGGAGGGCGACGATGCTGCCGCGGAACGTGCAGCATTCGTACTCAGGCCCGAGCGCTCGCGATTCCTCCCACGACGCGACGGGAATGAAGACGACGCCATTCGCTTCGACGGCGCCGCCAGTCAGACGCGAGGCTTCGTGATCCTCGGGCCGCGTTTTCCAGATCTCCCTGCCGCTGGATGCGTCGAGCGCGTACGTCCAGCCGACGAGGTCGCTGAAGATCAGCGCGTCCGTTCCTGAACGTGAGACGCGAAGCAGCGACGACCGCACCGGGCCGTTCGCCTGGAAGTTCCAGTGGATGCAACCCGACTTCGTGTCGAGCGCGTAGACCATGCCGCCCGTGCTGCCGACAAATACGTACTGTCCGATGACCGTCGGCTGGTTGAAGGTCGAGACCTCGCCGTCGAACCCGAACGACCACTTCAACTCGAGCGTCTGCACTTGCGCCGGCGTCAGGCCCGCATTCGCCGCTGATTGGAATCGCGCGTTCGTCGCGGTCGGGCTCCAGCCGTTCCACGAGCCGGTCGGGCTTGTCGTGTCCGCCTTCAGGCGGACTGTTCGATCCGCGCAGAATGCTTTGGCGGGCGGCGACGACTCCGGCGCATCCGTGCCGAGATATTTCGCGACGGCCTCGCGCTCGGCGCGCTTCATCGGGTACGAGACGCTCATCATCACGCCGAAATCGAGCACGCGCAGAATTCTCGCGGCCGGCATCTTCTGCAGCGCCGTCTTCGGCGGAATGCGCTGCGTGGTCTGGTCGTGACATCCTGCGCATCGCCGGCGATAGACGTCCTCGCCTGAAGACGTCTCTTGTGCCCCGGCGGATACAGAAAAAACGAGAAGGATCGCGGCGAAGGTCGCGTATCGCATGGCGTAGTATAGGCGCATCGTGATCGAGGATCATTACCGCGCGATCATCGAATCCGCCGACGATCCGATCTTCATCTGCGATCGCGACGGCCGCTTCGTCTACGGCAATCCCAAGGCGGCCGCCAACTTCGGCCTGACCCCGGCGCAGTTCATCGGCAAGACCGTCCACGAGCTGTTCGCGCCGGACGTCGCGGCCTTCTTCGCCGAGAGCGTGCGCCGAGTCATCGATACCGGCGAGACGAGCAAGACCCACGATCACATCTTCATCAACGGCGTCGAGTTCTGGTCCAGCACGCTCCTCCAGCCGCTGCGGGACGCCGACGGCCGCATCAGGACGCTGCAGGGCATCGTCCGCGACATCACGAAGAGCAAGCAGGCCGAAATAGCGCTGGCGGCGAGCGAGCAGCGGCTGCGGCAGGTCATCCGCGCGTCGAACATCGGCGTCTTCGAAATCGACTTCCCCGCGAAGACGCTGTATTTCTCGCCGGAGCAGCGCGTGATCTGGGGCTTCGACGCCGACGAGCCGCTCGCGTGGGACCAGCACCGGCAATACATCCATCCCGACGATGTCGGGAAGGTGAACGCGGCCAACGCGGCCGCGCATCATCGTCCCGACGGCGTGTTCGAGCTCGAGCACCGGATCATCCGTCGATCGGGCGAAGAGCGGCAGCTGATCGTTCGCGCCAAGGCGATCTTCGACGAGAGGAATCCGGAACGGCCGGTCATCCGCGTCGTCGGCGCGACGCGCGACATCACCGAGGAGAAGCGATCGCGGGACGAGCGCGCCGAGCTGCAGGAGCGGCTGCTGCAGGCCCAGAAGCTCGAGTCGGTCGGACGCCTGGCCGGCGGGATCGCGCACGACTTCAACAACATCCTGAACGTGATCATCGGCTGCGCCGAGATGGCGGCATCGGAAGTGGATCCGACGGCGGTGAGCGGCTATCTCGACGAGATCCTCAAGGCAGCGACCCGCTCTGCTGATTTGACGCGGCAGCTCCTCGGCTTCGCGCGGCGGCAGACGGTGATGCCGCGCGTGCTCGACCTCAACGACTTCGTGTCCTCGTCGCTCAAGATGCTCCGCCGCCTGATCGGCGAGCATGTGACGCTGTCATGGCATCCCGGTGTCGACGTGTGGCCTGTCCGGATCGATCCCGGACAGGTCGATCAGATTCTGGTGAACGTGATGGCGAACGCGCGCGACGCGATTGCGGACGTCGGCGCCGTCGTCATCCACACGGAGAACGTGCCGCTGTCCTCGTCGACGCTGTACAGCGGTCTGCCGCCCGGCGAGTACGTCCGGCTCGCGGTTGTCGACAACGGCAAAGGCATGGACGACGAGACGCAGAGCCATCTGTTCGAGCCGTTCTACACGACCAAGCCGGCCGGACGCGGCACGGGGCTCGGCATGGCGTCGGTTGACGGCATCGTGCGCCAGAACGGCGGCTACATCGCGGTCGAGAGCCACGTCGGGCAGGGCACGACCGTCAACGTGTTTCTTCCGCGGATGGCGTCCCAGCCGTCGCTCGACCTGGTGTCGGACGACAGCGTGCCGCGGGGCGGATCGGAGACGATCCTCGTCGTCGAGGACGAGCCGGCGCTGCTGCGGCTGGCGACGCGATCGCTCGAGTCGCTTGGGTACAAAGTGCTCGCGGCGGCGGACCCCGACGAGGCCCTCGCGCTCGCGGCAAAACGATCGGGGCCGCTGCACATCCTGGTCACCGACGTCGTGCTGCCCGGCATGAACGGCCGCAACCTCGCGGAGCGGCTGAGCGAGGCCGTGCCGAACCTCAAGTGCCTGTTCGTCTCCGGCTATCCCGACGGCGCGATGGGACGCGGCGGCGTCGTCGATGAAGACGTGCATTTCCTGCAGAAGCCGTTTTCTCCGAGGGCGCTCGCGGAAAAAGTCCGTCAGGTGCTTGAAACATGAAGACCATCCTTGCGCTCGTGTTACTGCTGCCGGCCGTCGTGGCGGCGCAGCGTCCGATGGACGGCGTGATCGACATTCACGTGCATTCGGCGCCTGACAACGTGGAACGGTCGATCGATTCGATCGACGTCGCGAAGCTCGCCCGCGACCGCGGGATGCGCGCCATCGTGCTCAAGAGTCATTACGAGCCGACGGCCACGATGGCGTTCATCGTGAGGAAAGAAGTGCCGGGCATCGAGGTGTTCGGCGGCATCGATCTCAATCTGACCGTCGGAGGGATGAACGCCGCCGCCGTCGAGCACATGACGAAGATCACAGGCGGCTATGGCCGGCTCGTCTGGATGTCGACCTTCGATGCGGAAAACCAGGTCCGCGTCTCGAAGGAGAACCGGCCCTTCGTGCGCGTCGCCAGCGACGGACAGCTGTTGCAGAACGTCAAGGACGTCATCGCGGTGATCGCGAAGTACAACCTCGTCCTGGCGACCGGTCACGTGTCGCCGGATGAAGCGCTGCTGTTGCTGCGCGAAGGGAAGCGGCAGGGAGTGCGGCACATGGTCGTCACGCACGCCATGCAGACGCCCGTGCTGATGAACGTGGCGCAGATGCAGGCGGCGGTGAAGGAAGGCGCGTTTGTGGAGTTCGTCGCGGGTTCGCTCGCCGGACGCGGGGCACAGGAGCGAGTGGCGGCCTACGCGGATGCGATCAACACGGTCGGGGCCGACTGGTGCATCCTGTCGTCCGACCTTGGCCAGAAGGGCAACGCGCTTCCGCCGGACGGTCTCGCGGCGTTTATCGAGGCGCTCCGCGCGCGCGGTCTCACGAACGCCCAGATTGATCGCATTGCCCGGCGGAATCCTGCACGGCTTCTCGATCTTCGGTAGAATTCCGGCCGATGAACAAAATCGCGGCAGCAGTCATCTGGATCGCCATCTCCGCGCTCGGCGCGTTCGGCTTCGGCATGATCGCGCTCAGCCGCGGCGAAACGGTCAGCGCCGCGTGGATTCTCGTCGCCGGCGTCTGCACGTACCTGGTCGCGTACCGCTTCTACGCGCGGTTCATCGCCGACAAGATTTTCGATCTCAACCCCAGGCGCGCGACGCCGGCTGAGCGGCTCAACAACGGCCGCGACTTTCACCCGACCAACCGCTGGATCGCCTACGGCCATCATTTCGCCGCGATCTCAGGCGCCGGTCCGTTGATCGGGCCGACACTCGCCGCGCAGTTCGGTTTCCTCCCGGGCACGATCTGGCTGATTGCGGGCGTCGTCCTCGGCGGCGCCGTGCAGGACTTCACGATCCTGATCGCGTCGATCCGCCGCGACGGCAAGACGCTCGGCCAGATGGCGAAGGAAGAAGTGAATCCCGTCGCCGGCCTGGGCGCGATGATCGCGATCTTCGCGATCATGATCATCCTGCTCGCCGTCCTCGCGCTCGTGGTTGTCAACGCGCTGCGTGGCAGCCCGTGGGGGCTGTTCACGATCGCGGCGACGATTCCGATCGCGCTCTTGATGGGCTGGTGGATGAAAGTTTTCCGTCCCGGGAAGGTCCTCGAGACGACGATTCTCGGCGTCGTGCTGATGATGGCGGGCCTCGTCGGGGGGCAGTGGGTCTCACAGCATCCTGTGTGGGCCGCCGCCTTCACGTGGTCGGGCACGCAGCTCTGCTGGGCGCTGATCGCGTACGGCTTCGTCGCGTCGGTCTTGCCCGTGTGGATGCTGCTCGCGCCGCGCGATTATCTGTCGACGTTCCTGAAAGTCGGCACGCTGCTGGTGCTTGCCGGCGCGATTCTGATTCTGCTGCCGCCGCTCAGGATGCCGGCCATCACGCAGTTCGCCTCGGGCACCGGTCCGGTGTTTGCGGGCAAGCTGTTTCCGTTTGCCTTCATCACGATCGCGTGCGGTGCGATCTCCGGTTTCCACGCGCTCATCGCCAGTGGGACCACGCCGAAGATGGTGATGCGCGAGACCGACTCGGTACTCGTGGGCTACGGCGCGATGCTCACGGAGAGCTTCGTCGGCCTGATGGCGATGATTGCGGCCGCCACGCTCGAACCGGGCGTGTACTTCGCGATGAACGTCGGTCCGGCGGCGCTCGGCGGGACGATGCAGTCGGCGTCGCTGAAGATCGCCGAGTGGGGCTTCATGGTGACGCCGGAGCAGATGCAGGCGCTCGCGAAGCAAATGGGCGAGGTGACGCTGATGTCGCGGACCGGCGGCGCGCCGAGTCTCGCCGTCGGCATGGCGAGCGTCCTCGGCGGCGTCTTCACCGGACCGGGCCTCGCGCTCTGGTACCACTTCGCAATCCTGTTCGAAGCGCTGTTCATTCTCACGACGATCGACGCAGGCACCCGAGTGGGCCGGTACATGTTTCAGGAATTGGCCGGCCACGTGTGGGAGCCGCTCGGCCGGGTGTCGTGGTATCCGAGCATCATCTTCTCGTCCGCCGTTGTCTGCGCCGGCTGGGGCTACTTCGTGTACCAGGGCGTGATCGACCCGCTCGGCGGCATCAACTCCCTGTGGCCGCTCTTCGGCATCGCGAACCAGCTGCTGGCGGCGATTGCGTTGTGCGTGAGCACGACGATCATCGTCAAGATGGGGAAGATCAAGTACTCGTGGGTGACGATCGCGCCGCTGATCTTCCTGTCGGTGGCGACCTTGACTGCCAGCTGGCAGAAAGTGTTCTCGCCGGATCCGGCGCTCGGCTTCCTCGCGCACGCCCGCTCGCTCGCCAACTCGACGAGCCCCGACGCCGCGCGGCTGAGTTTCAACGACAACCTCGACGCCGGCCTCTGCATCTTCTTCTCGCTGATCGTCCTCGTCGTGATCGTCGCCTCCGCGCGCGAATGGATCCTCGTCGCCTCGCATCGGAAGGCGCCAAAAGTGAACGAAGCGCCGTTCGTTGAAACCGCGCTGGCGTCATGAGCGCGCCACCGCTGAGGACGCTGAGCGTTTTGTTTGGCATCGCGGCGGCCGCTATCACACTGTCTGCGCAGGCCGAGATTGACGTCGTCAAGCTGCGCGACAACGTGTACATGATTGCCGGAGCGGGAGCGAACATTACGCTCCAGTTCGGCAGCGACGGCGCCGTTGTCGTCGACGCCGGTCCGCTTCAGCAGGCCGACGCAGTGATCGCCGCGATCAAGAAGATTACGTCACAACCAATCCGCTACGTCATCGACACGAGCGACGATGCGGATCATGTGAGTGGGAACGAGAAGGTCGCGAAGGCCGGACGGACGCTGTTCCAGACGAACAACCAGCTCGGCGAGAGCATGACGAACGGCGGCGCGGCGGCCGTGCTGTCGGCCGAACGCGTGCTCGCGCGGATGAGCGCGCCGACCGGGAAGTCGGCTCCGTACGCGACGGCCGCGTGGCCGACCGAGACCTACGACCAGAAGCGGAAGTACATGTACCTGAACGGCGAGGGCATCGAGGTGCTGCATCCGCCGTCCGCGCACACCGACGGCGACAGCATCGTGTTCTTCCGCCGCTCGGATGTCGTCGCGGCCGGGGACATCCTCGACCTCACGCGGTTCCCAGTCATAGATGTGGCGCGCGGCGGGAGCATTCAGGGCGAGGTCGACGCGCTCAACCAGCTCGTCGAGCTCGCGATTCCCTCCGTCCCGCTCGTGTCGCAGGAAGGCGGCACGCTCGTCGTCCCCGGCCACGGCTACGTCTGCGATCAACTCGACGTCGTCGAGTACCGCGACATGGTCACCATCGTCCGCGATCGCGTGCAGGATCTCGCGAAGAAGGGGATGACAATCGATCAGGTCAAGGCCGCGAATCCGACAGCCGGTTACAACGCGCGGTACGGCGCGAGCGCGAAATTCGTTGAAGCAATCTATGAAAGCCTTCGTCGCCGCAATTAGCGCTCTTCTCCTCGGCCAGCCGCCGCAGCAGGCGCCAAAGACGGCCGCGCCGATTGATCTCACCGGCTACTGGGTGTCGATCGTCTCTGAAGATTGGCGCTACCGGATGGTCACGCCGGCGAAAGGCGACTTCACGGGCATCCCGGTGACGCAGGACGCGGTGAAGATCGCCAACGACTGGAATCCAGAGGCCGACACCGCCTCCGGGAACCAGTGCAAAAGCTATGGCGCGCCGGCGATCACGCGCGTGCCCGGCCGTCTGCACATCACGTGGGACGGCGATCGCGCGTTGAAGCTGGAATTCGATGCAGGGACGCAGACGCGGGCGCTGAGATTTGAGAAGTCGGCGACGAAGGCTGACGCCAGTTGGCAGGGCGATTCGATCGCCGAGTGGGATCTGCAGCCGGCCGGCCGCGGCGGCGCTCCAGGCACGCCGAGGCGCGGCGCACTCAAGGTCACGACGACGAACCTGAAAAGCGGGTATCTCCGGAAGAACGGGATTCCCTACAGCGAAGACGCGAAGCTGACGGAGTACTTCGACGTCGTGCGTTCGCGCAGCGGCGGCACGCTGCTGATGGTCACGTCGATCGTGGACGACCCGAAGTACCTGCGCCAGCCGTTCATCGTCTCGACGCAGTTCAAGAAGCAGCCCGACGCGAAAGGATGGGAGCCGACGCCGTGTTCCGCCAGCTGGTAATCGCAGCAGCGCTTCTGAGCGCGGCGCCGGCGTTCGCGCAGACCGAGCTCGCCGGATCGTGGGCCGCGCGCAATCACGAGGACGGCCTCGAGCGCGGCGGCGGCCCGTACGCCGTTGACTACGCGGGCCTGCCGATCAACGACGAAGGCCGCGCGAAGGCGTTGAGCTACTCGGCCGATCAGCTCTCGATGATCGAGCACCAGTGCGGGCAGTGGCCGCCGTTCTATCTGGTCAAAGGTCCGTTCGGGATGAAGATCTGGAACGAGATCGATCAGGTGTCGGGCACGACCATCGCGCTCAAGATCGGCGCGTGGGAAGACAAGGCGCTGCAGACAATCTGGATGGACGGCCGGCCGCACCCGTCGAAGAACGCGCCGCACGATCGCGGCGGCTTCACGACCGGCGAATGGCAGGGCACCACGCTCGTCACGTACACGACGCACATCAAAGCCGGAGCGCTCCGCCGCAACGGCGCGCCGGTGAGCGACCAGGCGACGATCGAGGCGCACTTCATCCGGCACGGCGACATCCTCACCGTGCTCGAGATCATCGAGGACCCGATCTACCTGACGGAGCCCGAGCTCGTCTCGAAGAGTTTTCAACCCGATCCCAATCCGATGTCGCCGGTCGGCGTGCCGTGCGTCGCGGGATACGAAGGCGTGCCGGAAGGGAAGGTCCCGCACTTCCTGCCGGGCACGAACCCGTCAATCGACGAGCTGACTCAGCTGTACGGTATCCCCCGGGAAGCGACGCTCGGCGGCGCCGAGACCATGTATCCGGAGTTCCGGAAGAAGCTGAAAGACAAGTTTGTCCGCCCGGAGAAGTGCACCCAGAACTGCGGGGCGCCGCCTCCCCAGCCCGCTCCGCCGCCTGCTTCGGCGGGCCAGGTCCCTCCAGCGCGATAGAATGAATTCGTGATCGAGTACGCCCTGTTCGACACGGCGATCGGAATCTGCGGCATCGCCTGGACCGAGCGGGGCATCGCCGGGTTTCTCCTGCCCGAGCGCAGCGCGGCCTGGATGCGGAAGCGGATGTCGTCCAGGTTCAGCGCGAGCGAGTCAGTCCCGCCGACAGCCGTGCAGCGGATCATCGATTCGGTCGTGGCGCTGCTGCGCGGCGAGCGCACGGATCTGGCGTTCGTGCCGGTCGACATGAACGGCATTCCCGAATTTCACCAGCGCGTCTACGAAGTCGCGCGGACCATTCCTCCCGGCGCGACGATGACCTACGGCCAGATTGCCGAGCGCCTCGGCGATCCCGGATCGGCGCGGGCGGTCGGCCAGGCGCTCGGACGGAATCCAATTCCGGTCATCGTCCCGTGTCACCGTGTGCTGGCGGCCGGCGGACGCAACGGCGGCTTCTCGGCGCCGGGCGGCACGGCGACCAAACTCAATCTGCTCGCCATCGAGGGCGCGCAACTCTTCTAGCCTGAGCCTAAGCCTTAAGCTCTAAGCCTTATGCGAACATTCTTACTTCTCGCGCTCGCCATCGCAGGCGCCGCAGCCCAGTCCACGGACCTCCCCGGGATGCCGCCGCTCGTCGACAAGAACGACATCTATGCGGGCGCGCGCGTCGGCAACATCAGCCCGGCGATCAAGGACTTTCCCGCGCGCGTGTACGTCCCCAACAGCGTCAGCAACACGGTCGACGTCATCGACCAGAAGACGTTCAAGATCATCGCGAGCTTTCCCGTCGGCAACCAGCCGCAGCACGTCGTCCCGTCGTACGACCTGAAGACGCTGTGGGTGTTGAACGATCTCGGCGACAGCCTGACGAAGATCGATCCGGTGACAGGCGAGAAGAAAGAAACCATCCCCGTCATCGATCCCTACAACATGTATTACACGCCCGACGGGAAGTACGCGATCGTCGTCGCCGAGGCGAAGCGGCAGCTGCACTTCCGCGACGCGCAGACGATGAAGATGGTCGAGTCGGTGCCGGTGCCGTGCCGCGGCGTGGACCACATGGATTTCTCGGGCGACGGCCGGTATCTCGTCGCCTCGTGCGAGTTCTCGGCGCAGCTGATTAAAGTGGATGTCGCGACGCGGAAAGTCGTCGGACAGCTGAAGCTGTCGAACCCGAAGGGCATGCCGCAGGACGTGCGCATCTCACCGGACGGGAAGGTCTTCTACGTCGCCGACATGATGAGCGACGGCATCTTCCAGATCGACGGCGACGCGATGAAGGAGATCGGCTTCATCCCCACCGGCAAGGGCGCCCACGGTCTGTACTTCAGCCGCGACTCGAAGCATCTCTACGTGTCGAACCGCGGCATCTATCACGGCGGCACGCACTACGACCGCGCGAAAGACAGCATCTCGATCGTCGATACCGCGACGAGGAAGGTCGTCGGCGGCTGGCAGATTCCCAACGGCGGCAGCCCCGACATGGGCGGCGTGTCGGCGGATGGCAAAGTGCTCTGGCTCTCAGGCCGCTACGACGCGGAAGTCTACGCGCTCGACACGACGGACGGACATCTGCTCGCGCGGATCAAAGTGGGGAAGGGCCCGCACGGCCTCTGCGTGTACCCACAGCCTGGCCGGTATTCGCTCGGACATACCGGCAACATGCGGTAACGCTTCACCACAGAGGACGCAGAGGGTTGATATTCTCCTAAACTCCAATGTCCTCATTCCAGAGCGCAGGATTTTCCCGGATGAAGTCCTTCATCATCTGAATGCAGTCTTTGTCCGCCATGTCCGCGACGGTCACGCCCTTCTCGCGCAGCATCTCTTCCTCGCCCATGAACGTCTCGTGCTCGCCGATGATCACGGTCTGGATGCCGTAGAGCAGGATCGCGCCGCTGCACATCGCGCAGGGCGACAGCGTCGTGTAGATGATGCACTCGCGGTAGACGTTCGCCGGCTGGCGTCCGGCGTTTTCGAGCGCGTCCATCTCGGCGTGCAGCACGGCGCTGCCTTTCTGGACCCGCCGATTGTGGCCGCGGCCGAGGATTTTGCCGTTGTGGACGAGGACCGAGCCGATAGGGATGCCGCCTTCTTTCAGGCCGGCCTTCGCCTCGTCGATGGCGGCCTGCATGAACTGGTCGTCGGACATAGGCCGACGAGTCTATACCCGGGAGTTCAGCGCTTGCTGCGTTTGATTTCGATCGTGAGATCGGCGCCCTGGTAGGTCGCCAGCGCGACGAATCCGGGCCAGGCGTAGCGGGTCCCGCCGATTTCTTCGAGCGCGTCCCGGTATTCACGGGGAAGGAGGTAGTCGGTGATGCGCTGGACGGCCTTCGCCGACAGCCGGCCCGGCATCAACGCGCATTTGCACGCGCCTACCAGGAGCATCGGTGTCTGGTTGGATTCGAGAAGGACGCGATCGCCCTCAGAGTTCTCAAGCGCCGCGAGGATATCGTCCACGGCTCGCTCGACGAGCGACGGGGCTTCGGCCGGGACCGATGCCAGCGCAGGCGGGGGAGCCATGCGTACGCCACCTCAGCAAAGCCCGGTCCCGCGTCGCTGTCACCTTCTGTCAGGTCGTACGGAAACGGAGGGGTCAGACAATGGAATGGCGCACCACGGTGCCGTCCAATGTGTCCGTTCCAATAGCCAGAAAGAGATGGCGATCGCTGATCGAGAGTCTGAAAGACATGCGTCGATCCAGCCGCGAAATGAATTGTGTAAGGAACCCGCGATCGAACGCCCAGAGCTCCAGGGCCTCCGCGCGGTGGATGCGTTCGCCTTGAAGCCTCGCCACGAGCTGCGCCGGATCCTTGTGCGTGTAGACGGCCACTCGCGGCGACGCCTTCGACGCCTTGTGGAGCCGTGTGGCGTCGGGACTGCCGATCTCAATCCACACCTTCAGCGCGCCCGTCAGATCGCGCACGGAGATGGTCGGTTCCTCCGGATCGGAAATGCCGCGGGAAAACTCGATGCCTTCCGCATACTCCAGCGCGTAGGCGAGCACGCGCGCAGCCAGATACTCCTCCGACTCGGACGGATGCCGCGCGACGCGGAGGTCGAGCGACTCGTAGACGCCGCGGTCGCTGTCGGCAAGGTCGATGTGGAAGTTGTAGATCGTCGCCGTCTGCGCCATGTCAGAGCACGAAAGGAATGAGCCGCCGGGTGCGTTTCATGTAGTCCGAATACACCGGACCGAGGGCGCTGACCAGCGCCCGTTCCTCGACGGAAATCCTGTACGCGTAGCCGATCGCCATCGGGACGACAGACAACGCGAGGCTCAGCCAGTTGTCCAGCGCGAGGCCGATGCCGAACATGGCCAGGAGTCCCGCGGTGTACGAGGGATGGCGGATGCTGCGGTACGCGCCGCGCTCGACGACCTGCTGGCCCGGCACCACGCGAACGTCGAACGTGAAGCTGTCGCCGAGCATGGCGAAACAATGCCGGCGAAGAAACCCGGCGGCCACGAGACACGCAACGCCGCAGAAATAGATCGGCACGCGCAGAAATGTGATCGCAAAGAATTCGTACACGGCGGCGGCGTAGAAAGCTCCAGCCGCGCTCGCGACGGTCATGGCTTCCACGAGGACTCTCGAGCCGCGGTCCGTCTTCGCCACCGGCTGCTGTCTGCTGCGACGCGCGATCGGCAGCTCGCCGGCGGCGGTCCAGACGAATGCCGTCCAGAAACACAGCGCAATCGGCCACGTGTATGGCAGGGGATACATCTTGAGTACGCCTAAGACAAAGCGCATCATAGCGCGTGATGCGAGCCGCTCAATTCGCCCTTACGACGTTCACGCTGGTGGCCGTCGCCGCAGCATCGCTGTCCGGGCAGGAGAAGAAGACCTGGACGGCTGAGGATCTGTTCCGGCGCAACATCGGCACGCGCGAAGATCAGGACACGCCGTTCACGCCGCACAAGATCATCGGCAACCTCTATTACGTCGGGACGCGCAGCCTCGGCTCGTTCCTGATCACGACGCCGCAGGGCCACATCCTTGTTAATAGCGACTACGAGCGGAACGTCGCCGCGGTGCGGCAGTCCGTTGAAGCGCTCGGGTTCAAGTACACCGACATCAAGATCCTGCTCGGCAGTCACGCGCACGCCGATCACATGGAAGGTGACGCGCTCGTGAAGGAACTGACCGGCGCGCAGGTGATGGCGATGGCCGAGGACGTCCCAGCGCTGCAGGCGATGACCGGGCCGGCCAGGCGGCCGCATCCGATCGATAAAGTGCTGCACGACGGCGACAAGGTGGAGCTTGGCGGGACGGTGCTCGTCGCGCATCTCACGCCGGGCCACACGCGCGGCTGCACGACGTGGACGTTCGATGTCGCCGACGGCGGAAAGCGCTACAAGGCCCTCATCATCGGCAGCGTCGGCGTGAATCCGGGGATGAAGCTCGTCGGCAACGACAACTATCCGACGATCGTGCAGGACTTCCAGAAAAGCTTCGCGTTCCTTCGCTCGCAACATCCGGACATCCCGCTCGGTTCGCATCCGGGCATGTACAACATGAACGAGAAGTTCGCGAAGCTGGGAGCCGCCTCCGCGAACGCGTCGGCGGGCCAGGCGCGCAACCCGTACATCGATCCCGCCGGCTACGTCGCCGAGCTCGACATCGTCGAAGGCGTGTTCAAGTCGGTCCTCGCGCAGCAGCGGGCACCCTCGGGCGCTGTCCGGTAGTCAGTGGCCGTTCTCAAGGAATTCTGTTTTCGTCCGGCGGTCGACGGCCCCAACAAGACGGTGATCTGCGTCTCGCCAGGGCAGAGCAAGGTGATCGGGCGATCATCGGACTCCGATGCCGTTGTCGACGAACCGAGCCTGTCGCGGCAGCACGCAAAGCTTTCGATGGCCGCCGATGGATCGGTGACCGTCGAAGATCTCGGCAGCACCAACGGCGTGTTCGTCAACGGGACGCAGCGGCGCGTGGCGACGCTCGTGCCGGGCGACACCGTGCGGCTGGGCGCGTTCGAATTCAAAACCGACACCGGCCGCAGCCGCGTGGAATTTCCGGACGGCTCGATGGTCCGCCGCCGGCAAGCGGATCGCGCGATCGTCGACCGCGCGGCGCTCGAGGCGCTGCTCTCGACGTCGCGGGAGATCATGGCGTTCGGGGATCTGCAGGGCCTGCTCGATCGCGTGCTGGATCGTCTGCAGGCGATCCTGACGCCGGATCGGTCGGCGATTCTTCTTATCGACCCGGCGACAGGCGAGCTCCGGCCGCGCTCGGTGCGTCCGGCCGGCGCGTACCAGAACGTCTCGCAGTTCGCCAGCAGCACGGCCGTCCTCGAATCCCTGTCGTCGCGCGAAGTGCTGGTCGTCGAGGACGCGAAGGCCGACGCGCGGCTGCGCGATGCGGTCAGCGTGGTGCAGGCGGGTGTGCAGTCAGCGATTTCAGTGCCGCTGCTCGGCCGGTCGGGCCCGATCGGCGCGCTCTATGCGGATCGGACGGCGCCCCGCGGCGGGTTCGAAGGACAGCAGATCGACTACGCGGCAGCCTTTGCGGCGCATGCCGCGGCCGCGCTCGAGACGGCGCAGCTCTACGACGACCGCGAGCAGCATTTCCGGCTGACGCTCGAAGCGCTCGCGAAAGCCATCGACGCGCGCGACAAGTACACCGCCGGCCACTCCGAGCGCGTGACCAGCTACGCGGTGGTCCTCGCGACGGCGATGAAGCTGCCCGAGGGCGACCGCGACGTGGTGCACCGCGCCGGCATGCTGCATGACATCGGCAAGGTCGGCGTCCCCGATCACGTGTTGCTGAAGCCCGCGGCGCTCGATCCGGCCGAGCGCGCGATCATCGAGTCGCACGTCACGATCGGCTATGAGATGTTGAAGGAGCTGCCGTTCTTGCGCGAGGCGCTGCCGGCCGTGCGCGGGCATCACGAGCGGTGGGACGGCAGGGGCTACCCGGATCGTCTCGCCGGCGGGAACATCCATCTCTACGCGCGCATCATGGCCGTCGCAGACAGTCTCGATGCGATGACCTCCGCGCGTCCGTACCGCGGCGCGCTTCCGGTGGACGAAGCCGCGCGCCGCCTGCGCGCCGACGCCGGCACCCAGTTCGATCCTGCCGTCATCGAGGCCTTCAACCGGGCGGAAGCCGAGCTCCGCGCGATGATCACGACGTGACGGCCACCGGCGATTCCATCGGCCCGTACCGCATTCTCGGCCCGCTCGGCAGCGGCGGCATGGGCGACGTGTTCCGTGCCCACGACCCGAAGCTCTCGCGCGACGTCGCCATCAAGCTGCTGCCGAAAGACGTCGCGGGCGACGCCGATCGCCGCGCCCGTTTCGAACGCGAGGCACGCCTCCTGGCGGCGCTTCACCATCCGCACATCGCGACGATCTTTGGGCTGGAAAGGCTGGACGGGCAGGACGGGCGGGATGGGGATGCGTTCGCGATCGTGATGGAGCTCGTCGAAGGGCCGACGCTCGCCGAATGTCTCGAGCACGGGCCGCTCTCGATCAGGGAAGTGCTCGCGATCGCGCGGCAGCTTGCCGAGGCGCTCGACGCAGCACACGAAAAGGGCATCGTCCATCGCGACCTCAAGCCGGCCAACATCAAGGTCATGACCGATGGAACGGTGAAAGTCCTCGACTTCGGTCTCGCGACCGCCATACAGAGTGGTCCACTCGCCGATTCGGACGTGACGCGAGCGTTGCTCACGCAGGAGGGCGACATTCGCGGAACGCCTGCGTACATGAGCCCGGAGCAGGCGCGGGGCCAGACGGTCGACAAGCGGACAGACATCTGGGCGTTCGGCTGCGTGCTGTTCGAAATGCTCACGGGCCGCTCGCCGTTCACGGGGGCGACGCGCTCTGACGTCATCGCGAGCGTCCTGCAGCAGGATCCCGATCTGTCCGCGCTGCCGGCGGCGACGCCCAAGGCACTTCGCCGCGTGATCGCGCGGTGTCTGGAAAAAGATCCGAAACGCCGGATGCGCGACATCGGCGACGTGCGCGCGGAGCTGGAGGTGCAGGCCGCTCCGGACGCGGCGTCACGGCGGATGCAGTCGCGCGCGGAGTCGACCGGCCTCTGGATTGCGGCGCTGGTTGTCGCTGTCGCCGCGACGGCAATCGCGGTGTGGAAGCTGAAGCCTCCGGCGGCCTTGACGCCGGGCCGTCAGCAAGTGCCGATGACCCGCTTCAACCGCGTCACGATGGACGACAGCTTCTCCGTTGAGCCCTCACTGTCACGGGACGGCGCGCTGGTGGTATACGCGTCGGATCGTGCGGGCGGAGGCCAGCTCGATCTCTGGCTCCAGCGAACAGCAGGCGGCCAGCCTATTCGGCTCACTGACGATCCCGCAGACGATCGACAACCCGACATCTCGCCGAGCGGCGACCTGATCGTGTTTCATTCGGATCGTGCCGGCGGAGGCGTCTACGTCATGCCGACGCTCGGTGGCGACGCTCGGCTCATTGCCGAAGGGGGGCGGGGTCCACGTTTCTCGCCCGAGGGTGATCGGCTCCTGTACTGGACCGGGCCGCGCTTGACCGGAAGCGGCCCGCGTTCGTCCGGCTTCGCCCTGTTCAGCATTCCAGCCACTGGCGGACAGGCGTCCAGCATTGCGGGCGGATTCTCGACGGCGCGCGACGGCGTATGGTCCCCGGACGGACGTCACGTGGTGTTTTTCGGAAGGAGGAGTGGCACCAGCGAGTTGTCGGCGTCGTGGGACTGGTGGTGGGTTGCGGCGGGCGGAGGTGAGCCGGTCGCGACGGGCGTGTATCCGCTGCTGTCGCAAAGAGGACTCGTAGGCGATGAGGACGGAACCCCGACGGACGCGCTCCCGGCGGCGTGGACAGATGACGGTGTGCTCTTCTCCGCGCGGCTGGGAGGAAGCGACAATATCTGGCGACTGAAACTCTCTCCGGAGTCGGGCGCTGTGGTTCCTGAGTCTCTCGAACGGCTCACCAGCGGCACGGGATTGGACCTCGCGCCAGCGGCTGACGCGAAGGGACGTCTGGTATTCCAGGCGGCGACAGAGAGCGAAGTGTCGTTGACGATTCCGCTCGATCCGAATGCCGGGAAGACAGTCGGGCATCTGACGCGGCAATCGTTCGATACCGGCGGCGAAAACGGACGCAACAGTCTGGACGATTCCGGGCGCTGGCTCGCATATCCGAAAAGGCGCGCGACAGAAACCGAAATCTGGGTCAAAGACCTGACGACCGGACGCGAGCATCACGTCGTGTCGAGCACGCCCCCCTCGCAACTCGATCCCGTCATCACGCACGACGGCGTGACCATCGCCTATACGGTGCCGGGTGCGGGAAAGCGGGCGGGCTATGTCGTTCCAGCTGCAGGAGGGACGAGCCGGAAGATCTGCGACGAATGCAGTCTGCAGGCATGGATGCCGGACAATCGGCACATTGTGTCGATCAGCACGAGAGCAAACGAACCCCAGGCTACCCAGGGGCGCGTCAGTCTGCTCGACGTCGTCACCGGAACAATGGCCGACATCGTGCTCGATCCCACGTCGCCCGTCGGCCGCGTCGACCCTTCCCCCGATGGTCGCTGGGTGTCGTTCAGCTCGCGACGTCATGTCTGGATGGCGAAGCTCCGGCCGGGCCAACCGCCGCCGAGCAGCGAATGGGTATCGGTTGTGGATGTTCCCCCGAACACGGCCGAGCGCGCTTGCGGGTGGTCTCCTGATGGGCGCCTGTTGTACCTCCTGCTCGAACACGACGGCTTCAGAGATCTCTACGCTCAGCGGCTCGATACGGTCCGCGGCCTGCCGGTGGGGCGGCCATTCGTGGTTGAACACCTCCACGACCCGCGCCGGCGCTGGGGATCGACGCCGTTTGGAACGGCGATTGTGAACCACGCGTTCGTGTTCAATCAGGTCGAGATGACAGGCAGCGTCTGGCTGCGGACGCCGCAATGAGTGGGCGGCTCATCATCCGGCGGTGGGCAATGGTCGTGGCGACGCTGTCGCTGTTCGGAGCGGCGGCGCCGCCCTATCACGCGCCTCGTACGCCGTGGGGCGATCCGGATCTGCAGGGCAATTACACGAACAAGTACGAGCAGAGCACGCCGCTCGAGCGGCCGGAACAGTTCGCCGGCCGTCGCCGCGAGGACATCACAGGCGCTGAGCTCACAGCGCTGCTGGCGGCGCGGAACGATCAGGTGCTGTCACGGCCGGAAGCCGTCGGACCGCGGCAGTTCCGCGACCCCCTCGAAGTGACCAAGGGCAGCCTGCCGTGGCTCATCGTCGATCCGCCGGACGGGAAGATGCCGCCGCTGACCGCCGACGGATTGCGCCGTCTCGGTCCACCGGACGGGTCGCTTGATTCCGGGCTTGGCGGCGTGATGAATCAGCGCCGCGAGAATCGCGGCAGCTTCGGCGACGGCCCGTTCGACAGCATCGAGGACTTCACGCTGTGGGATCGCTGCGTGACGCGCGGCCTGCCGGGCGCGATGATGCCGCACATCCTCGGCAACTCCTATCAGATCATCCAGACGCCGGGCTTCGTGGCGATCCGCTACGAGCTGGTCCACGACGTGCGGATCGTTCCACTCGATCGCCGTCCGCATATGCCGTCGCGCCTGCGTTTTGAAATGGGCGACGCGCGCGGCCACTTCGATGGCGACACACTCGTCGTCGAGACGACGAACTTCAAGAACCGCAGCACGTACCGGAACGCGAAGGCCGAGACGTTCAAGCTGATCGAGCGCTTTACGCGAACGTCGGCGGACCGGATCGAGTGGAAGGTGACGATCGACGACCCGTCGACGTGGACGCGGCCGTGGACGTTCGCGATGCCGCTGGTCAGAAACGACGGCGAAGCGATCTTCGAATTCGCCTGCCACGAAGGCAACTACGCGATCCCCAGCATCCTTAACGCGGAACGGCTAAACGACAAACGTTAACGAAAATGTTTCGCGTTTAGCGTTTCTCGTTTCCGATTCGCGTCCGGGGCCATCCCGTTTTCGACAGAATGTAGTCGCGAGACGTCTCCGCGAGACGTTGCACACGAGCCGCGTCGACGCCGACGAGTTGCCCGCCAGACTTCATCACCTTGCCGCCGATGAGGACCGTGTCCACGTTGCTCGTGTCCATGTTGAGGACGACGGCGCCGTAGGCGTTGTTGAAGGGCAGCGTGTTGATGCGATCGTGGCGAAGCAGGATGATGTCGGCCTGCTTGCCCGGCGTGAGTGTCCCGATCTTCGAATCCAGTGCATTGGCGCGCGCGCCCGCGATCGTCGCGAACTCGACGACTTCTTTGACGGTCAGGAGCTTCGGAAGATTCTTTTCGCCGGCGCGTTCGCGTGCGAGCACTTGCATGCGCTGCAGCGTGAACGCAGTCCGCATCTGGGTGAACAGATGGCCGGGCATTTGCGTCTCGACGTCGACGCTCAGGCTCGGCTTGATCCCGTGCGCGAGCGCCTGCTGGAACGGCGGGACGCCGTGGCCCATCTCCATCTCGATCGGGCCGGCGATCGACACGTGGCCCCCGCTGCCCGCGATCAGCTTCCACTCGTCTTCCGTCAGGTTGTTGCAATGGATGTAGGTGCAGTCGGACTTCATCGCCTGCGCGACGGGCAGCAGCGCGCCGGCGCCGTTGACGTGCATCGTGATCGGCGCGCCGACGTCGCGGGCGACCGCCCACGTCGAAAGGTCCGGGATCGTCGCCATCGCGAGCGTCAACAGTTGATCGTTCGAGGAGAAGTACTGCTTGCGCAGCCGGCGGATGTCCTGAGGAAACTGATTGCGAGGTCCCGGAGCGCCCGCGCCAAACGCGTAGACGGATCGGATGCCTGCGTCCTTCAATCCGGAGATCGCCGCGTCGGTGTGTTCAGGGCTGTTGCCGATATGCGACCAGTCGAGCACCGTCGTCACGCCGGCGTTGATCGCGCCGAGCGCGCTGACCAGATCGCCGGCATACGCGTCTTCGGGCCGGTAGATCGCGCGCGCCGATCCCGTGATGTCGCGCGTGTAGTCGCTGAGCAGGCCGTTCGGAAGGATGCCGCGCAGCGGCCCTTCCCACATGTGCCGGTGCGTGTCGATCAGGCCAGGCATCACGATCGCGCGGCTCGCATCGATCACCTGCGCGCCGGCGGCGACAAGATTCGGCCCGACCGCGGCAATCATGGAGCCGTCGATGAGGACGTCCGCGGTATCGAAGTCGCCGAGCCTGCCGTCGAGCGTGAGGACGCAGCCGCCTTTGATGAGGATTTGCCGGCGCGTCTGCCCGGACGCAACGGCGGATGCCAGTACTCCGGCCGTGGTGACGAGAAAGTCGCGGCGCTTCATAGGCCGCGAGTATAGAATGCGCGGCATGAAACGCCGAGAATTTCTCTCCACTTCTGCTGCGGTCGCCGTTGCCGCCGCGACGACCTCGATCGACGCCTTCGCCCAGGCACCGGTGAAACGGAAGGCCCGCCTGAAGCAGGCGCTGTTTCGCACGGTCTTCGGCCAGAACACGCCGGGCCTGACGACGTTCGACGAGCAGTGCAAGGAAGCGGCGCGCCTCGGTGTCTTCGGTTTCGATCTGATCGGCGTGGCGGACTGGCCGACGATGAAGAAGTACGGGCTGGTGCCGACGCTGGCCGGGATGAACTTCGCGAGCCTGACCGACGGCCTTGTGCACAAGGAGCAATGGCCGGAGATCGAGCGCAAGATGCGCGAGGAAGCCGATCAGTGCGTGGCGGGCGGCTGCAAGGGCATGATCACGTTCGCCGGGCAGAAGAGGACGCTGACCTTCGAGCAGGGCATGGATCTCACCGTCGAGTTCATGAACCGCGTGAAGGCGATGCTCGAAGACAAAGGCGTCGCGTTGTGCCTGGAGAACGCGAACAGCAAGTATCCCGACAACGTCCTCGGCCGGCCCGACCAGCTCTGCGATCGGCCGTCGTGGGGGCTCGAAGTGTGCCGGCGCGTCAACTCACCGGCCATCAAGATGGTCTACGACATCTATCACGCGCAGATTATGGAAGGGAACGTCGCGGCGACGATCAAGGACAACATCAAGTGGATTCACCACTTCCACTGCGCGGGCGTTCCGGGCCGCCACGAGATCGACGCGACGCAGGAGCTCAACTACCGGTTCATCGCGCAGACGATCGTCGACGCCGGCTACACCGGCTACATCGCGCACGAGTACCGGCCGACGCCGGGACGCAATCCGATCGAAGCCGTCGAAGCGGGGATTCAGGTTCTCGACGTCTAACCGCGGCGCTCGCAACGAACGCCACGACGGTTTGTCTCGACCAAGAGCGCAGCGGGCGCTGCGTGCGTGGCGGTTGTTTCTTTAGACGATGGCGCCGCGGGGGACGAGGCCGAGCGCCGTCTGCGCGCGGGCCCAGTACTGCTGGCGCGCCTTCAGGCCCGCCGTGCCGCCGTTGATGATCTTCGTGATCTTGAGAAAGTCCTCGTCGTCGTTGTCGTCGTTCTGATCGTCGGCGAGCTGGTTCAGGCCGCGCGACTGCCAGAACTGTGCGGCGGCGAGTGCGGCGGCCTCGGGCGCTTCGAGCCGCTCGGGCTCGGTCTCGAGCGGAAGCGCGATCGCCGTTCCGCACGCGCGATAGTTGCCGCGGCCGGTCAGCTGAATGAGGCCGCGCCCGCGGAAGCGCCAGCCGTCGCCGCTGGCGACGTCGCCGTTGCCGAGCCGTTTGGCGTAGACGAAGTTGGCGAGCCGCTCGGGATTCCGCTCGTACGGCTGCGCCACCGTGACGGTGGGAAAGCGGTTTGGCCACACAGCGCACAGCCTGGCCGCGCTGTAATTCAGGTTTTCGACGAGCCGTTTCAGCTCACCCGACTCGTGCGCGACCTGCGCGAGAAAGGCCGCCTGCCGCGGCGGCGTGTTGATCTCGAAGCGCTCCATGGCGGCGTTGAGCGCGGTGCTCCACTCGTCGACGCGCGCGAGCGCCGGAAGAAACGCCGTGAGCTGGGGAGCGCCTAGTGGGGCCACATCCAACCGAACGCGGCGCCCGCGAGGCACGCGTAGATCAGCCCGTCAATTGTCGACTTCAGCGTGACGATCCACGGACGCCGGTACCAGATCGACATCTGCCACAGGCCGATCGTGAACGCCGCGAAGGCGATCGCCGCCACAAACCTGAAGACGACGCGGAAATCGGCGCCGGGCTGGAGCGCCTTGCTGGTGATGTAGCCGGCAAACAGCGCGACGAACGCGGCGTAGAGAAACCAGAGCGCGAGCTGCGCGCCCATGCCGCCCGTGCCCGGAGGCATGACGTTGATCATGACCGACGGTCCGAGCTTGACCTTCGCCTGAAACTCCGGCGATCCCATCTCTTTCATGTTCGCCGGCCGGGGCGCGGCGTACTGGCCCGGCGCCAGCGAGAACTGGCGCAGCGCCGCGAGCACGCCTTCTTCGTTCGGCAGCCGTGAGAAATCGCCGGCATGCCACGGCGTCACCATGTGGACGATGGAGCTCACCAGGAAGACGAGCACGGCCGACACCAGGGTCGGAAGGAGTAGCGAAGTCACACTGATCATTGATGTCTCCTACGGACGCCGATCGCAGCCGTCGACTTCGGATGCGATCGAGCTCAGTTCGTGCGTCAGGGCCGTGCCGCCGCGCGCGAAGCGGCCGCCGCGGCCGGCGCGGATAAACGTGCTCGACTCGTCGATCGGCAGCCGCGCCGCGTTGCCGCAGAACGTGCCCCACACGCGCTCGACGCGCAGATACTGCTCGACGTTCGAGACATAGAACGCCGACACGACCGCCGCGTGCGACCGCAGATACGTGGCGACGGCCCGCAGCGCGCGGGGGCCGGCGAAGTCGCCGACGACCGGCACGATCAGGTTCTTCGTCTGCATCGCCTTGACGAATGCGAACGCATCTTCGCTGGCCAGATAGCTCCGCGTGTGGCCCTCTTTGTCGGTCGCCGTCATCAGCTCGGCGTACGTCGGCCGGTAGTTGCCGGTGATCGTCGACGGATTCTCGGAGTCGCTGGACGAGTAGTTGATGCCCGGTCCGAAGCGGTAGAACTTCTCGAAGACGTACTCCACGCCTTTGACGTCTTCCGGCGACAGCGCGAAGCCGTGCTTCATCGACAGCTGCGCGGCGATGGCCCTGAGGTTGCGGTCGTAGAGCGCCTCGCTCGGATCGGCGAGCGCGACCGCGTCGAAGATGTCCTTGACGCTGACGGACGCGCCGAGGTTGTCCGGCATCTTGCGCGAGAAGAGCCGCGACACGAAATCCACACGGTCCGTCGACAGCTCGAACAGCGCTTTGTACATCAACTGCAGCTGGAGATTCCCGCGGCGGATGTCGACGATGAACGCCATCGACGGCTGCGAGGCGGCGATGTACGTGAAGTTCTGCTCCGGGCCGACGCCGATGTACGCGCGCCCGCGCGACACCGTCCGCATCAACTCCGGAATCACATACTGCAGCCGGATCTCGTTCGACAGAAGGTTGTCGGAGCGGAACGATCCGCCCGGTTCCGAAAGATCAGTGGTGAGGGACCAGAACTGGTGGTCGGTGAGCCTGGTCGGAAGCGTCCCGGTCGCGGACAGCAGGCAGGTCGCCGCGACGACCAGCGCGCAGACGCCGAGAGCCGCCGTCCTGAGGCCGCGCCGCCGTGTCCACATCGCGCGTAGTTTATAGGTATCATGGCGGCGGCATGAAAAAATTCTTGGCAGCGGCCGCCGCCGCGGTGACTGTCGCCTTCGCGCTGACGGCCGTGACACGCGCGGAGGGCCGCGCCCTCGACATCTACTTCATCGACGTCGAAGGCGGGCAGTCGACGCTGATCGTCACGCCGGCCGGCGAATCTTTGCTCGTCGACACCGGCTATCCCGGACGCGACGGCCGCGATCCCTCGCGCATCGTCGCCGCCATGCGCGACGCGAAGATATCGAGCATCGACTACCTGCTCATCACGCACATGCACGAAGACCACAACGGCGGCGCGGCCGAGCTCGCCAACCGCGTGCCGATTGGCGCGTTCATCGACTACGGCGCGCCGGTGGAAACCGGTCAGGACGTGATTGCCGCGTTCGCGGCGTACAGCGCGGCGCGCGATAAGGGCGGAAAGAACGGACCGCCGCACATCATTCCGAAACCCGGCGATCGGATTGCCCTGCTTGGCGTGGACGTCAGAGTGATGAGCGCCGACGGCGAAGCCGTCTCGACGCCGCTCACCGGCGCCGGCCAGCCGAATGCCGCGTGCGAGGGCTATGAGGCCCGCCCATTCGCCACGCGTGAAAACCCACGGTCGATCGGTATTCACCTGCGATACGGGCGTTTCAGCTTTCTTGATCTCGGAGATCTCGTCGGCCCGGGCCTCCTCAGGCTCGTGTGCCCGAACAACCTGATCGGCAACGTCGACGCGTACCTTCTGACACATCACGCGGACATCGACACGAACATCCCGCCAGTGCTCGCGGCGCTTCGCCCGCGCGTCGCGATCTCGAACAACGGCGGCTACAAGGGCGGTTCGCCGCAGACGTTCGTGTCGCTGCGTGAGCGCTCCGAGGTGGAAGGCGTCTGGCAACTGCACAAGGCGATGCGGTACGGCGCCGACGAGAATGTTCCCGACGCGTTCATCGCCAATCTCGACTTCGGCCTGCGCGATCAGGGCGCGTGGCTCAAGCTCACCGCGAAAGACGATGGGAGCTTCAGCGTGACGAACGGGCGCACGGGCTGGACGCGCGTTTACGAAGTGAGAAGTGAGAAGTGAGAACTTAGAAGTGAGAACTTAGAAGTGAGAAGTGAGAAGTGAGAACTGTAGCGGTTGCGCTGGTGTTTGTCGGCGTTGCTGCGCTGGCAGCGCAGGTTACACCGCCGATTGGCTCGTGTGACGCGCTGCAGAAGCCGGCGTTCTGCGGCGCCGTCCGCGGCGATCGCGCGGAAGGCTGGCTCGGCCAGACCCGATCGGAAGTCATGGCGCCGCACGGCATGGTCGTGACCAGCCAGCCGCTCGCCGCGCAGGCGGGTCTACACGTTCTGCAGCAGGGCGGCAACGCCATCGACGCTGCTGTTGCCACCGCCGCCGTGCTGAACGTCGTCGAGCCGATGATGGTCGGCGTCGGCGGCGATCTCTTCACGCTCATCTACAGCGCAAAGGAACGCAAGCTGTTCGTGTTGAACGCGAGCGGCATCGCGCCTTCTGGCGCCACGGTCGCCAGGTTCAATGCGCTTGGATATCGCGCGTCGCGGGACAACTGGGGGCCCGGCTCCGGGATGCCGCCCGGCGGCATTCTTCCCGTCACGGTCCCGGGCACCGTGTGGGGTTGGGACGCGGTGCTCAAGCGATTCGGGACGATGACGTTCAAGGACGTCCTCGCGCCCGCGCTCGACTACGCGCAGAACGGCTTCCCGGTGTCCGAGCGCATCGCGCACGACTGGGTGCTGCCGAAGGCGCTGCCGCTCAGAGGCTGCTGTGCGCAGCTCGATCCCGACTCGGTGAACACGTGGTACGTCGACGGCCGGCCCGTCAGCGCCGGCGATCGGTTCCGCAATCCGGATCTCGCGCGCACGCTCCAGCTGCTGCAGCAGCACGGCGCCGACGCGTTCTACAAGGGCGACATCGCGAAAGCGATCGTCAGCAAATCGTCAGCGCTCGGCGGCACGATGACGCTCGAGGATCTCGCGGCCTACAAGGGCGAGTGGGTCGAGCCGGCCGTGACGAAGTACCGCGGCGTGGACGTCATGGAGCTTCCGCCGCCGTCGCAGGCCTGGGCGACGCTCGAGATGCTGAACATCCTCGAGGCGTGCGTGCCGAAGTGGGCGCCGGGGCAGACGCTCGCGAGCCTCGGTCCGGCGAGCGCGACGTACTGGCACCTGCTCATCGAGGCCAAAAAGCTCGCGTATGCGGATCTGTATCGCTACAACGCCGACCCGAACGCCGTCACAGTGCCGACGGCCAGGCTTCTGTCGAAGCCGTATGCCGCGTCGCTGTGCGCAAAGGTCAATCCGTCGCGCGCCTCGACGCCCGGCCCGAAAGGCAACGCCGACGGCAACGGCGACACCATCGTCCTCTCGACGGCCGACAGCGCCGGCAACATGGTGTCGTGGGTGAACAGCAACTTCGACGAGTTCGGATCGGGAATCACCGTGCCCGGCTACGGTTTCATCCTGCACAACCGCGGGTCGCTCTTCTCGCTCGACCCGAAGAGCCCGAACGTGATCGCGCCAGGGAAGCGGCCCTTCAACACGCTGTCCGCAGGATTCGTGATGAAGGGAAGCGATCCGCTGATGACGGTGACGCTGATGGGCGGCGACATGCAGGCGCAGGGGCACGAGCAGATCCTCGTCGACGTGTTCGACCTCGGCGCGAACCTGCAGGCCGCCGCGGACATCGCGCGCTATCGCCATTCGCAGATCCCGAACGTCCTGCGGCTCGAATCGCCGCTGTTCCGCCTCGTCGGATCGCAGCTCGCCGCCATGGGCCACGACGTGCGATCCATCAATGGCCACGATGTCGGCGGCGTGCAGTGGCTGATGCGCCTGCCCGGTCCCGCGGGCGGCTACCGCGGCGGATCCGACTTCCGGAAGGACGGCCAGGCCGCCGGTTGGTAAGTCGGGTTACAAATCGCGTTGCGACACTGTGCGACACCGCGTTTTCGTGATTTCCACAGCCCCCGCAACTGACAACCCCGCCGCAGCTTACGGCATCCGATTTCAAAACCGTTCGAGGCACCCTGCTTGCTCATCGGTAGGCTTGTCTCGACGAAGCCCGCCCGGCGATCAGGGCGAGCGAAGTCGGAAGGGGGAGAGATGAATCTGCTCAAGAAGACCAAGCTGTCGCCGCAGGCCACGAAAGTCGCGGGCGCGTCGCTCGTGGCGTTCGTCGCCGTCGCAGCGATCGTCATCGTCGCGTATCAGGCGACGCCGTCGACGGCCAACCAGCAGCAGGCCGCCAAGGCCGCGGCCGTCACGCAGCCGGCTCCGGCGCCGGTCAGCAACGCGACGTTCGTGAAGGCGAACACCACCAGCGGCAAACCGGCCAACGCCAAGACGGCGGCGCAGGCGCCGCAGATCGTCACGGTGACCGGCTGCCTCGAGGAAAAGGACGCGGCGTTCCGCCTGAAGGACACCGACGGCGCGGACGCGCCGAAGTCGCGCAGCTGGAAGACGCTGGGCATCACGAAGCACTCGTCGTCGCTGACGCTGCTGGATTCGTCGAAGAAGATGAAGCTCGGCAGCCACCTCGGCCAGCGCGTGTCCGCGACGGGCACGATCGTCGACAAGGAGATGACGGTGAAATCGCTGAAGGCCGTCTCGCCTTCGTGTGATTAACGCGTTTCGCGTTTATCGTTTTATCGTTTGATCTCGGGGCGGAGCATCGAGAATCGATCGCGCGTGCGCGCGTACTCGGGTCCGCCCATCCTTCCAATCGCCCGCAACTTCTCCGGATCGATCTTGTAAGACTCGTCGATGATCTCGTCGTCCACGTGCATGCGGACGATCTTGCCGAGCACGAGACTCCCGCCGTTCGGCTTCTCGCTGAAGTCGATGATCTGCATCAGCGAGCATTCCATGTTGATGTGCGATTCCTTCACGCGCGGCGGCTTCACGACTTCGCTCATCACCGGCGTCAGGGTCGACATCGCGAACTCGTCGACCTCCGGCGCAAACTCGGCGGAGCAGATGTTCATCTGCTCGGCGATGTCCTCGCTGACGACGTTGACGACGAACTCCTTCGTCGCGCGAATGTTGGCGATCGTGTCTTTCGGCGGGTTGCGCCACACCGGACCGAAGCCGACGACGGGCGGGTCGGCGCAGAACGCGTTGAAGAACGAGAACGGCGCGAGGTTGAGCACGCCGTTCGCCGACATCGTCGACACGAACGCGATCGGCCGGGGCACGACCGAGCCAATCAGCACGCGATACATGGTCTGAGCGGGAATGGATGTCGGATCGATGATCACACTTGTTTTCCTCGAATCGAGGCGTCCAGCAGCTCCACGACGTGCGCGATTGGCGGAGCGACGCCGGCCGCCCGGCCCGCCGCGGTGATCTGGAGCATGCACCCCGGATTGGTGGTGGCTACGATATCCGGTTTTGCCTCGGCGATGTTGGCCGCTTTCCGGCGGCCCAGCTCCGCCGCCATCTCAGGCTGCACGAGATTGAAAATGCCCGCGCTTCCGCAGCAGATGTCGCCGTCGGCGATCGGCACGAGCGTCACGCCGGGGATGGACGATAGCAGATCGCGCGGCTGCTGACGCACGCCCTGGGCGTGTGCCAAATGGCAGGCATCGTGATACGCAACGCGCATATCGAGACGCTGCCGCGGCGCTCGCGCGGGCCGGAGCGTCGCCAGGACTTCGGTGACGTCGCGCACTTTGGCCGCGAACGCCTGCGCGCGTGTGCTCCACACCGGGTCGTTCCTGAACAGCTCGCCGTAGCTCTTCATCGACGAGCCGCAGCCCGCGGCGTTCACCACGACGACGTCGACGTCGAGCCCGGGGCGCTCGAAGGTGTCGATCAGCTTGCGCGCGAAGTGCCGCGCGTCCTCGTCGCGGCCCGAGTGGAGCGCGAGCGCGCCGCAGCAGCCTTGCGAGCGAGGCGCCTGCACCTCGCAGCCTTCGGCGGCCAGCACACGCGCGGTCGCTTCGTTCACGTGGGCGAAAAAGACCTGCTGCACGCAGCCGGTGACGAGGCCGACGCGGAGGCGCGTGGCGCCGGCGGCGGCGGTCCGCTCGGGGACCGGCGCGGCGGCGCGCGCGTTCTTCGCGTCCGGCGCGAGCTCGACGAGATTGCGCAGCTTCAACGGCAGCCAGCGGAGCAGTGCGGGCCGGCCGCGCAGCGCGTTGACCAGCCCGAGCGGCGCCGCGAACAAGCGAAGCCGAGACGGATACGGCAGCAGCCAGAAGAGCAGCTGACGGAAGACCCGCTCGCCGAGCGGGCGCGTATGGTGATGCTCGATCGCGGCGCGCGTCTCTTCGATCAGCGGCGCATAGCGGACCCCGGACGGACACGCCGTTTCGCAGGCCATGCAGCCGAGGCACGTGTCGAAGTGGCCGACGGTGCCGTCGCTCATCACCGTCATGCCGGGCCGCTCGTCGACGCCGGCCTTCATCATGTAGATGCGGCCGCGCGGCGAGTCCATCTCCTGGCCGAGCAGGATGTAGCTCGGGCACGTCGGCAGGCAGAAGCCGCAGTGCACGCACTTGTCGATCAGCGGCTCGAGCGGCGCGAGGGTTTCGAATTGATTCAATCCCACGGCGCGATCCCGGCGTTGAGGATGTGATGCGGGTCAAAACGTGCCTTCACGGCCCGCATGATCGGCTCGGCGTCGCCGAGCGGTCCGAAGTCTCCGGGCGCGACGACGCTACCGCCGCGCCTGAGCGCTTCGCGCCTGAGTTCGTCCAGCCCTGAGCCCTTAGCCTCCAGCCTTGCCAGAATTATTCCGAGCGCCCCTCGGCCGATGATGTCCGCGTTGGGCGCGACACGCTGCACAGCCGACAGCATGTCGGCGACATCTGTGGGAAGCACGGCGATCTTCACGACCGTGCCCGGCCCGCTGAAGATGCGGCTCTCGTGCGCGCGCCAGGCATCGGTTTCCGCCTGGGCGGTGATGACGTTGACCGTCGCGCCGAGCCGCGCGCAGATGTCGCTCGCGATCGTCGTCTGCGCGGCCGCCGCGCGTTCGGTCGTCTCGAACCTCACGAGCAGGCGATGCGGCGGCGACTGCAGCTCGATCGCCGTCGGAGTAATCGGCGCGCCGGCGACGGCGAGCGCGAGGTCCGCGAGCTTGCGCAGTTCGCCTGCGGTCGCGACCAGCGTCTGCGAATGCGGGGCAACCGGCGACAGCTTGAACGTCGCACTCGTCACGACGGCGAGCGTGCCGAGCGATCCGCACATCAGCTTCGAGAGGTCGTAGCCGGCGACGTTCTTCACGACCTTGCCGCCGGCTTTCGCCACCCGGCCGTCGACGAGCGCGACTTCGATGCCGATGATCAGATCGCGTGGAGCGCCGAAGCGGTGGCGATGCGGTCCGCTGTCGTTGGTCGCGATGATGCCGCCGATGGTGGCGCGATGACCGCGCGGCGGATCGAGCGGGAGCCACTGGCGCTCGCGCCGAAGCACCTCGTTGACGGCATCGAGCGTCGCGCCCGCCGGCACCGTCGCCACCAGATCCCCGGCGACGTGATCGATCCCTGTCGTCAGCTTCGCCGTCGAGATCACGACGTCGGAGGGCGGCGGCGTGAACTTGCTGCCCGATCCGCGGACCACGACCGACAGGCTGTCGCTGTTCGCCGTGTGCAGCGCGGCGGCGACGCCTGCCGCGTCTGTCGGTTCGAGGATCTGCGGGCGCATCAGGTTAATAGCGCTCTGCCAGGCCGGCTCGTTCGGCCGGATGCTGGCGGTACGGCCCGGGCACTTCGCCGCACAGGCGCGGAGTAGGGAAGACCTTGCCGGGATTGCAGATGCCGGTCGGATCGAACGCGCACCGCACTAGCTGCATCGTGTCGAGATCGATCTCGGCGAACATCTTCGGCATGTAGGCTTTCTTGTCGACGCCGACGCCGTGCTCGCCGGTGATCGCGCCGCCGGCGTCGATGCAGTACGTCAGGATCTCCTGCGCGACCTTCTCCGCCTGCTGCGCCTGGCCGGGAATGGCCTCGTCGTAGCAGATCAGCGGATGCAGGTTGCCGTCGCCGGCATGAAAGACGTTGCCGATGCGCAGGCCCGAGCGTTCCTCGAGCGCCCGGATTCTCCGAAGCACTTCCGGCAGCTTCGTGCGCGGCACGACGCCGTCCTGCACGTAGTAGTTCGGCGACACCCGGCCCATCGCGGCGAACGCCGCCTTTCGTCCTTTCCAGATGCGATCGCGCTGCCCTTGATCGTGGGCGATCTCGACCGTCGATGCGCCGCACCTCCGGCAGATGGCTTCGACCATCGCGAACAGCTCGTCGACTTCGGACGCCGGGCCGTCGAGCTCGACGATCAGCACCGCGTCGGTCTTCGGAAAATTCGGATGGACTGCGGCTTCGGCCGCTTCGATCGTCAGGCGGTCCATCATCTCGACCGCCGCCGGGACGATGCCGCCGGCGATGATCGACGACACCGCCTCGCCGGCCGCGTCGATCGACGGAAAGCCCGCGAGCAGCAGCATGACTTTTTCCGCGCGGCGGAGCAGCCGCACGGTCGCCTTGGTCACGATGGCGAGCGTGCCTTCGGATCCCACGATGACGCCGAGCAGATCGAGCCCGGGACCGTCGAGCACAGGTCCGCCGATGTGCACGAGATCGCCGTTCGGCAGAACGGCTTCGACCCCGAGCACGTGATGCACCGTGAAGCCGTACTTCAGGCAATGCGCGCCGCCGGAGTTCTCCGCGATGTTGCCGCCGATCGAGCACACGACCTGGCTCGACGGATCCGGCGCGTAGTAGCACCCGAACGGCGCGACGCGCTTGGTGATTTCGAGATTGGTGACGCCCGGCTCGACCACGGCGCGCAGGTTGGGGATGTCGACCTCGAGGATCCGGTTCATCCGCGACAGGCCGATGAGGACGCCGTCCTTCACGGGAAGCGCGCCGCCCGACAGCCCTGTCCCGTGCCCGCGCGCGACAAACGGCACCCCCTCGCGGCGGCACAGACGCACGACGGCCTGAATCTCCGCGGCCGACTTCGGCAGGACGACGGCCCCAGGCGTCGAGCGGAGGTGCGCGAGCGCATCGGACTCGTACGTCAGGAGATCGGCCGGGTCGTTTATGAGTCCTTCAGGACCGACCAGTTGTGCAAGTTCTGTGCGGAAAGCAGGATGCAAGGCCGAATTCATCCGTGGTGAAGAGATTATTATAGGCCGCGCTGGAGGCATCGATGAGCTACATGGACTACCTGTTCCTGCTCGGCCGGATCCTGTACGGCGGGTTCTTTCTCCTGGGTGGGTTCAACCATTTCACCAATCTCGGGATGATGTCCGGCTACGCGGGATCCAAGGGCGTGCCGGCCGCGAAGGCGGGCGTGGTCCTCTCCGGCCTTCTGATCATCGCCGGCGGCGGGCTCGTCATCATCGGCACGCACATCCGCATCGCCGCCGCGTGCATCATCATCTTCCTCGTCCCGGTGACCTACCTCATGCATGACTTCTGGAACGAGAAGGACATGATGGGGCGGATCAATCAGCAGGTAAACTTCCAGAAGAACCTCGCGCTGCTCGGCGCGGCGCTGATGATGACGATGATTCCGCGCCCATGGCCTATCAGCTTCAACTTCTAGCGCTCGCGCTCGTCGCCCTGCTGGGCCAGGCGGCCCCAAGACCCAGCTTCGAGGTCGCGACGATCAAGAGGAACGTCAGCGGCGAGGGCGGCTCGGCCGGCATGGAGCCGGGCGGACGGTTCCGCGTCGTCAACGCCGATCTCCGCTTCCTGATTCAGACGATGTACCGCGTGCCGAACGGGCCGCGGCTGTTCCCGTCGCAGATCATCGGGTTGCCGGCGTGGGCGTCGACCGAGAAGTACGACATGACGGGAAAGATCGCCGCCCAGTACGCCGGGCTGCCGACTCCGGACCAATTCCGGCTGATGGCGCCGATGGTCCAGTCGTTGCTGGAAGATCGTTTCAAGCTGAAGCTGCATCGCGACACGCAGGCGCTTCCCGTCTACGCGCTCGTCGTCTCCAAGCCGAACGTCCTGAAGCGATCGACCGCCGACTGCCGCAAGAACTTCGACGCGTGCCGGATCCAGGCGACGCCCGGCCACTATTCCGCGGTCGGACTCACCCTCAACAACTTCCTGATCTTCCTGAGCGGCAACGTCGACCGAGTTGTCATCGACAAAACCGGCCTGCAGGGATCGTTCGATGTCGAATTGGACTACTCGACGGATGCGGCCACGTCCGACAAGCCGTCGATTTTCACCGCCCTCCAGGAGCAGCTTGGTCTGAAGCTGGAATTCGAGCGCGATCCTGTGGATGTCGTCGTCATCGATCACGTCGAACGGCCGACGGAAGATTAGGGCTTAGGGCTTAGGGCTTAGGGCTTAGAAATGCGGCACGTGGTGATCGGGCTTGCGTTGTTACTCGGGCAGACGTCGGCGCCGGCGTTCGAAGTCGTGACGATCAAAGCGAATGACGGTCTGAGTCGCGGCGGGGCCTCGGGCTGGCAACCGGGCGGACGGTATCAGGCGAAAAACCTTCCCGGGAATATGCTCGTGCAGATCGCGTACGGGACGCCGCAGCGGGCTCTGCTTGGCTATCAACTGGTTGACGCGCCTTCCTGGCTCAATAACGCGCGCTACGACATCGCCGGCAAGGTGCGAACCGATTTGGCGTCGACCGAGCTGAAGGAGCTTGCCGCGAAAGGCCCGCAATACCTGCAGTCGCTGCTCGCGGATCGATTCAAGCTTCGCGTGCATCATGAGACCCGGCAGCTCCAGCGCTATCGCCTGACGCGCGCTCGTACCGATGGCGCGCTCGGTCCGCGGCTGCGCCGCAGTGCGTGCGCGACGGCCGATGCCTGCGCGATGCAGTACGGTCCCAACCGTTACAAGTTTGAAGGCATCACGATCGCGCGATTCGCGGCCGACCTGTCGGGCAACCTCGCTCAGGTCATCGCCGACGACACGGGACTGGCCGGTCGATACGATCTCGAGCTCGAGTGGTCGCTTGATCAAACCGACGACAAGCCGTCGCTGTTCACCGCCATTCAGGAGCAGCTTGGTCTGAATCTGGTGGCTGAACGCGGACCGGTCGATGTCGTCGTGATCGATCACATCGAACGCCCGACTGAAGACTGACCAGCAGCGTCCTAAGATCATGCGCCACTGCCGGCTCGTATTGCTGCTGCTAGCCGGACAGACGGCAAAGCCGGCGTTCGAGGTCACATCCGTCAAGCGAAGCTCGTCGAACACAGCCAACGGCGGCATGAGGGTCATGCCGGGAGGGCGGTTCGAGGCCACCGATCTCGGCGTGTTCTTCGTCATTGCGAGCGCGTACGGCGAGACGATGAACGCGCTGCGTCCGTCGCAGATCATCGGGGCGCCCGGCTGGTTGGAGTCCGAGCATTACGACATCGTGGCCAAGGCGGCCAACCCGGCAGACATGGACAGCTTCGAGAAGACGCGGCTGCTGATGCGCGCGCTGCTGGAAGACCGGTTCCGGCTGAAAGTCCGGCGCGAACAGCGGGACATGCCCATCTACGCGCTTGTCCGCGCGAAAGCCGACGGAACGCTTGGGCCGAATCTCAAACAGACGGTTGCCGACTGCCTGACGCCGTCGTCGGGCTGCGGGTTCCGTGGTGGCCCGATCAATCACATTCACGGAGACGCGATTCCGATCGCCATTCTCACCCAGTTGTTGAACGGCGCCACGGACCGCATCGTCGTCGATCGCACGGGTCTGCAGGGCGGGTTCAAGATCGATCTCGAGTATTCGCCCGACCAGACGGCGACCGACAAGCCGTCGATCTTCACCGCCGTTCAAGAGCAGCTCGGGTTGAAGCTCGTAGCGACACGCGGGTCGGTCGATGTGGTCGTGATCGATCACGTCGAACGGCCCGCGGAGGATTGAGCCGAGTCTCGCGACGCGTTGCGCGGACTCGCTCGGTGTTACTGGTGCGCGGGCTGCGGCGCGTTCTTGAAGAATTCCGCTGCGCGGCGCTGCATCTCCTCGTCGGTCAGATCTTCCTTGCGGGTCGCCACGCACCATCGATACCCGAACGGATCGGTAAACGCGCCCGTGCGGTCGCCCCAGAACTGATCGGCCAGCTGTCCCATCGGGCCGTCCACTTTCGCGCCCGCGGCCGTCGCGCGGTTGAAGAGCGTGTCGCAGTCCTCGACATAGAGCCAGAACGTCATCGGCAGGCCGCTGGACCCGCGCGCGCTCTTGCCGCCGCCCATCGCGTCGTTCACGTACAGCCGCGAGTCGCCGATCTGAATCTCCGCGTGCATGATCTGCTTGCCGTCAGGACTCTGGGAGCGGGCGATTTCTCTCGCGCCGAGATTCTTCTTGTACCAGTCGATGGCTTCCGCGGTGTTGTCGAACGTGAGTTGGGGGGTCAGCGTGTGCAGGCCTTCGGGAACAGCGTTCTTTGCTTTTGACATCGCGCCTCCTCGTGGAAAACTCCAGTCTGCGACGCCGCCGCGCGATGTGCAAGCTGGACTAAAGCGCGCTCAGTACGTCTCCGATTCGTTGAATGACCCAATCCACTTCGGCGTCACTGATGACGTACGGCGGCATGAAGTACAGCACGTTGCCAAGCGGCCGCAGCAAAACCCCGCGATCCAGGAACGCCTGATACAGCCGCGGACCGACCTCGGCCAGGTATCCGCCTTCTGACTTCAATTCGACGACGCCGATGCCGCCGAGGACACGCACGTCGGCGACGTGCGGAAGCCGCGCGAGCGGAGCCAGGCCGTCGCGCAGCTGCGTCTCCAGGCGCTGCACCCGCGCGAGCATGTTGCCTTCTTCGATGAGATCGAGACTGGCGAGCGCCACGGCGCACGCGAGCGGGTTCGCCGTGAACGAGTGCCCGTGGAAGAACGTCTTCGTGCGGTCGTCGCTGAGAAACGCTTCGTAGACCGCGTTGGTGACGGCCGTGGCCGCCATCGGCATGTAGCCGGCTGTGAGCGCTTTCGACAGACAGATGATGTCCGGCGTCACCGCCGCGTGCTCGCACGCGAACATCCGGCCGGTGCGGCAGAATCCGGTCAGGACTTCGTCGGCGATCAGCAGGATGCCGTGGCGGTAGCACGCCGCGCGGACCTGCGCGAGCTCCGCGGCCGGCCACATGATCATTCCGCCCGCGCCCTGCAGCATCGGCTCTACGATCACCGCGGCGATGCGATCGGCATACGACTGCAGATGCCGATCGATCTGCGCCGGCTCGAGCCGATCGACGGGGAAGAGCAGAGACGCAAACGGCGCCGTGAACACCGATTCGTCGCTGACCGACATCGTCGCTGCCGTGTCGCCGTGGTACGCGTGACGAAGCGCGACGAAGCGCGTGCGGTCCGGCCGCCCTTGATTCTGCCAATACTGCAGTGCGAGCTTCAGCGCGACCTCGACGGCGGTCGACCCGTTGTCGGAATAGAAGACGCGCGTGAGCCCCGCTGGCAGGATGCCGACGAGCCGCTCGGCCAGTTCGACGGCGGGTTCATGCGTCGCACCGGCGAAGATCACGTGCTCGATCTTCTTTGCCTGATCGATCAGCGCTTGATTCAGCCGCGGATGCGCGTGGCCGTGGATGTTGACCCACCAGGACGAGATGCCGTCGAGGATCTTCTTGCCGTCGTCGGTGTAGAGGTAGACGCCCTGGCCGCGGACGATTTCGAGCGGCGGCGGCGCCGTCTTCATCTGCGTGTACGGATGCCAGACGACGGCCTTGTCGCGATCGGAGAGCGTCATCGGAGCTGAAGTCCCTGCGTGGCCCAGTCGGACAGGCGATCGGCGGTGAGCGGCTCGAAGATCGGCATCTCGCCCGCGACCGCCACGCAGCCGTACTGCTCGATCGCCTTCCGGTTCTCCGCGTTCGGAGGGCCGACCATGACGACGCCGGCGATCGACAGCGAACGCCGTCGCAGGGCCTCGAGCGTCAACAGCGTGTGGTTGATCGTGCCGAGCGTCGAGCGCGCGACGACGACGACCGGGAGTTTCAGACGCGCCATCAGATCGGTCATCAGCTCGCGATCATTGATGGGCACCAGCGCGCCGCCGGCGCCTTCGACGACGAGCTGCGCGGTGTCCCCGGCGGCTGCGAACGTGGCGTCGAGCGGTGCGAGGTCAATCGTCGTGCCGCTCAAACGCGCCGACAGATGGGGCGACAACGGACGGGCGAGTCTCACGCCATCGGTCAGCAGCTCGCCGGCCGTGCAGCGAGCAAGCGTGGCGACAGTTGCCGTGTCGTCGTCTTCCTCGATTCCAGTCTGAATGGGTTTCCAGTAGCGGACGGGACCACCAGCGCGCAGACGAATCATGAGCGCCGCGGACACAACGGTTTTGCCGACGCCCGTGTCGGTTCCTGTGACGAAGAGACCGCGATCAGCCAGGGAAACTCTCCACCGCTGAGGACGCAGAGGACGCTGAGGAAATGTGGATCTGTCTGAACACAGCGGCGAGCGCGTGCGCGAAACGGTCGATCGTCTCGTCGTCGAGCATCGCGTTGAGCGAGATGCGGAGCCGGGCGGTGCCCGCCGGGACGCTGGGCGGGCGGATGGCGCGGACGTCGAATCCCTGCGCCTGGAGCGCGTCGGCGGCGGCGACTGCCCGGTCGTTGTCGCCGATGAGGACGGGAATGATGTGCGACGGCCCACAGGGAAGCGCGAGGCCTTCCTCGTCGAGCGCAGTCTTCAGCCGAGCCACGCGGCTCGCGAGGCGCTGACGCCGTTCGGGCTCGCGCTCAAGGATGTCGAGGCTCGTCATCAGCGCCGCTGCCACGGCGGGCGGAGGCGCTGTCGAGAAGATGAACGGCCGCGCGCGCTGAATCAGATACTCGATCGCCCACTCCGGACCCGCGACGAACGCGCCGCTGACGCCGAGCGCCTTGCCGGCGGTGTTGATCGAGATGCAGCCGTTCGGGTCGAGGCCCATCTCTTCGAGCAGCCCGGTGCCGCGCTGGCCGCGGATGCCGACCGCATGCGCCTCGTCGACGACGAGCGCGGCGCCCGTCGCGCGGCAGAGCGACGCGTAGCTTTCGAGCGGCGCGATGTCGCCGTCCATGCTGAACAGCGATTCGGTGACGATGAACGCCTGTTTTTCGGCCGAGTGTTCGGCGATGAGCGGCTCGAGCGCCGCGACGTCGTTGTGCGGAAAGACGACGTAGTCGGCGTTCGAGAGGCGGACGCCGTCGATCAGGCTCGCGTGGTTGAGCGCGTCGGAGAAGATGACGTCGCCTTTCTCCCCGAACGTCGTCAGGACGGCGAGGTTCGCCAGATAGCCGCTCGAAAAATACAGCGCGCGCCCGGTGCCTTTGAATGCCGCAAACCGGCGTTCGAGCTCGGAGAAGGATTCGTGGTGGCCGCGCAGCAGCCGCGATGCGGTGCTGCCCGCGCCGTCGCGGAGGACCGCGTCCGCCATCGCCTGTTTCACGCGCGGGTCGGCGGCAAGACCGAGCGAATCGTTGGACGAAAGGTCGATTCCCGCCGGCGGACGCAGAACCCGTTCGAGCCCGTGATCTTTCAGTGACTGCAGCCGCTCCCAGGTGCGACCCGCGAGTGTGTCAGGCATTAGGAGTGGCCTGAAGCTGAAGCCCGAGCTCGGCGAACATCCGCCGATCCTGTTCCACCGCCGGATTCGCCGTCGTCAGCAGCACGTCGCCGAGGAAGACCGAGTTGGCGCCGGCCATGAAGCACAGCGCCTGGGCTTCTGGTGAGAGCGACGCCCGTCCCGCGCTGAGCCGGACGAACGACGTCGGCATCACGATCCGCGCCGTGGCGATCGTGCGCACGAGCTCGAGCGGATCTTCGTCGGGCCGGTCGCCGAGCGGCGTGCCTTCGACGCGCGCGAGCAGGTTGATCGGCACGCTCTCGGGATGCGGCGTCAGCGACGACAGCTGCTGCAGCATGCCGCAGCGCGCGCGCCTCGATTCGCCCATGCCGATGATGCCGCCGCTGCAGACGGTGATGCCCGCTTTCCGGACACGCGAGATCGTCGCCAGCCGTTCGGTGTACGTGCGCGTCGTGATGATGCTGCCGTAGAACTCGGGCGAGGAGTCCAGGTTGTGGTTGTAGGCGGAGCAGCCGGCTTCGGCGAGCGCGTCGGCCTGTTCCTGCGTCAGCATGCCGAGCGTGCAGCAGGCTTCCATCCCGAGCGCTCGAACGCCGCGGACCATTGTCAGCACGCGGTCGAACTCTTCGCCTTCGGCGGCATCCCGCCAGGCGGCGCCCATGCAGAACCGCGTCGCGCCCTGTTCGCGCGCTTTCCGGGCCGCGTCGAGCGCTTCGTCGACGCTCAACAGGTCGTAGCGATCGGTCCCAGTCTTGTAGTGCGCCGACTGCGGGCAGTACGCGCAGTCCTCGGGGCAGCCTCCGCTCTTGACGTTGAGCAGCACGCAGCCCTGTACGGCGTTCGGCTGATGGTGTTCGCGGTGCACGAGCTGCGCGCGCAGCAGGAGGTCGAGCAGCGGCGCGGAGTAGATCTCTTGAATCTGGGCGACGGTCCAGTCGTGACGCATCGCCTTACATTCTACGGGATGCGTCCGTCCAGCGTCAGCGCGGCGGACAGGCCGCCGCGGTTCGTGTTCGCCGTGATCTGCTTCGGCGAGCCCGGGCCGGTCGGCTGGCAGGTGATGCGGTACTGGTGCGACATGCGCGCGTGGCTCTGCGCGATCTGTTTCCCGAACTCGGGCAGCAGCGTCGGAAGGCGCGTTTCGGTGTTGATCGCTTCGTAGCGCCCGCCGGTGCCCTGCGTCAGGCGGATGCCGACTTCGATCTGGTTCGTCCCGCTCGCGATGTCGGTCGAGCGGTTCGGATTCTGCTGCATGACGACGTGGACGGTGACCGCGTTGTCGGAGATCTGCTTGAACATCTTCTGGATCTGGTAGTCGCGCGGGTTGCTGCCTTCGACGCCCGCGCTGCCGACCATCTTTCCAGCACATTGGGATCCTAAGCTTAGAATTCCACGTGGACAAGTTGTCGCG
>JADMIO011434974.1_pt1 | contig 44937 bp, 35 predicted proteins | sample 8958161 | NCBI WGS metagenome assembly JADMIO01 (sample SAMN16585339, study PRJNA669376) | soil metagenome | isolation source: Crop rotation soil | place: USA: Cullars Rotation, Alabama | collected 2011
GACGCTCTTCCGATCTGGACACCCGCCCAGGCATGAAACCGCAGCACGGACGCAAGATTCTTGAGGGTGGAAACCATGCGCCCGCGGTATATGGCGTAAGCGATAGCCAAAATTCCGCCGAAGATGGCGGTGGCCAGCAGCACGTTCACGACTTCGCCGGGTCCGACCAATGCACCGATGGCTGCCATAATCTTCACATCGCCTGCGCCCATGGCACGCACCATGTAGAACAAAAACATGATCCCGCCGGCCAGAAGACAGCCTCCGAGGGCGGTAAGTAACCCGCGCCAGCCGAAGAGCGCTCCCCGTAACAACAGACCCAGCAGGATCCCGGGGTAGGTAAGCCAGTTCGGTATGCGATGCTGCCGTAGATCAATCACCGCGCCCACAAGAGACATCACCAGCGCGGTCAGCAGAAGGAAGGTTTCCCGATCCATGGCGCATCAAAAGTTAAAGGTTAAGGAAGCAAGCTACGAGGTCGATTTCGACTCGTAGGGAAAACGCCCGGCCAAGCGCTTGCCATCTGGTTGTATGTTGCGCGGACCGATCAAGACGAACAGTCGCTCCGCCTACATAGCCTGCTTCCAACAGGCACAGCGTGTGCTAGGTCAGACTGCCACCGATCTTACTGAACTCCGCGTTGATGGAAGACGCCAAGTTGCCCATTCCTGCCAGAGCTCCCAGTGCGATAATCAGTCCAATCAACGCGTACTCGATTAGATCCTGACCCGATTCTTCCTTGTGGAGTTTTCTTAAGAAGTTGATCATCCGATCCCCTTACCCCACAGCCTGGGCCCAACAGCTTCTTAGCTGCTTAGGCTTAAGTGAGACTTCCACCGATCTTCGAGAACTCCGCGTTAATCGAGGAGGCCAGCTTGCCCATTCCAGCCAGGGCGCCCAGCGCGATGATAAGACCGATCAGGGCGTACTCGATGAGGTCCTGGCCGGCTTCGTCCTTGTGCAGTCTCTTCAGAAGGTTAACCATTTGGAAATATCCTTTCTTCCACAGTACCGAAATTAGCCGCCGTCACTGCTGTCCGTATGCATCTCTCCCCATGGGTTGCGTCCCAAGAGTCCTGATGAACCGTCGGTCAGTTGTTTGCGGCAGGGTTACGATAACCTTGAAAAGCAAATTTTCGCAAGGCAATTTTTTTGGAGTGTAAACTATGGTAACTAGCACAAGGGTTACAAAGTTCTAATGAGAAAATCGACTCTGAGAAACTCGTAAAATGATTGGCGTCAACGGGATGGCAGTGCTATGCTCGTGACGTGATTCAGCCGGGCTGGCGGCCTCTGCAATTACCACCATCATGACGACCTCCACCATCGTTGAGGCACATTCGTCACCAGGTGGTGTCACTTTCCGCAACTGGTTTCCGTTCTCTTTCGTGTGGTTTTCCGTGGCCGCGCTCGCCATCTCTGTGCTAGCCAGCCACCGCATGGCAGAGGGTGATATCTGGGTCCATTTGCGGAATGCCAAGGAGCTTGCGACCCATCACCACCTCATACGTGCCGATTTCTACACCTTCACAAGTGCCGGTGCCCCGCTCATTAACTTCGAGTGGCTCTCCGAGTTAGCGTACTATTACGCCTTTCAGTTTTGGGGCCTGCGCGGCCTACTCGCCGCTTTCCTGGTTCTCGTCTGGCTCACCTTCGGCGGCGTGTACTACCTCGCGCTGCGCCGTGGCGCCAATTGTGCCGACGCTGCGCTAGTCACCATGGCGGGTGCCCTACTTGGGTCCTACTCCTTCGGGCCTCGAATGTTCCACTTTGGTTGGCTGTGCCTGGTTACGATTTGGTTGGTGCTGGATCGCTTTGAACGTACCGGAAAGGGACTGTGGGCCTTACCCGTTACTTTCGTTCTGTGGATCAACCTGCACGCGTCGTGGGTCTTTGGCTTTGTGCTCTTTGCCATCTACATCGGCTGCGGATTGCTGGAGTGTCATTGGATCAACGTCGTTGCGACAAAGTGGTCACCACGTCAACTAAGCAAGCTGCTGATTGCTCTTGCGGCATCCGTCGCGGCACTGTTTATCAATCCGTACGGGTACAAACTGGTGCTTTATCCGTTCGAACTCTTGTCCGGCCAAAAGGCTGTGCGAGACGACTTGACCGAATGGCAATCCGTAGACTTCCACACGTTCTGGGGTAAGCTGGCGCTTTGCATGGTCCTCCTCCTGCTCACCGCGGTGTGGTTCTCACCCAAGCCTTGGCCCCTGCGCGAGGTTTTGTTGGCAGCCTTTGCGGTCTGGACATCGTTCCTCCATGTTCGCTTTCTATTGTTTGCCGGGATCGTGCTCGTCCCGGTGCTCGCACAACGGCTGCAAGTACTTGGCTCGCCGCACGTCGCGACGAAGAAAAGGCCCTGGCTCAACTTCGGAGTTACGGCGGCGATAATCGCCCTAATCGTCTGGACGTATCCCACTGAGGCACATCTCCAGGACATAATTGATTCGACATTTCCGACCAGCGCCCTCCGCTTCATGCAGGCGAAGCGCATCACTGGCCGGTTATTTCACTATTACGCTTATGGTGGGTATATCGAGTGGTGCGCCCCGGAGATCAAAACGTTTGCCGACCCGCGCACGGATCTGTTCGTGTACAACGGAGTGCTTGCGGATTACCTCAAGATCAATGCGTTAGATCACCCGCTGGCGCTGTTCGATAAGTACGGCATCGATTACGTGCTTTTTCCCGCCGACAGAGATTTAATGTATCTGCTGGATCACAATACCTCTTGGCAGCTCATATACTCGGACAAAGTCGCAAAGCTGTTCGAAAGAGTTCCGACGGCAAGGACAACGTCACAGCTTGGTGGTGAAGTGATAACTAAACCGTAGCGAGGGATCGACGTCATGGCCTATCCAGATCCGGTGTTGCTGGACCAAGATGCAACGGTGTCGGTTGGCCGCCGTATCTGGTTTCCGTTTTCCGCGCTCTGGTTTTCTGTCGTGGCGCTGGAGATCTCGGCGCTCGCGGCCAAATTCAATGAGGTCGACATCTGGTGGCATCTGCGCAACGCACAGGAGCTGCTCACGCGGCACTACTTCATACATGCGAACTCCTATACCTACACTGCGATCGGCACTGACGTTGTAAATCATGAGTGGCTATCGGAGGTCCCTTTTTATCTGGCTTTCCGCGCCTGGGGCCTGCAAGGACTGCTTGGCATGGAAGTGCTCGTCCTCTGCCTCGCGTTTGGCGCAGTCTACTATCTTGCCTTGTGTCGAGGCGCTAATTGCAGTGACGCGGCGATCGTAACAATGCTTGCCGTAGCGGTTGGCTCGTATTCCTTTGGACCCAGGATGCACCAATTCGGGTGGCTTTGTCTGGCCGCACTGCTCGTGGTTCTTGACAGGTTTCATAGGACCGGAAAATCGATCTGGATAATGCCGGTGGTGTTTGGCGTATGGGCTAACTTGCACGGCTCTTGGGCCTACGGATTCGTGATCTTGGGAATCTACGTCATTTCCCCATTCGTTCCCGCGCGTGGCGCCAAGATCGCATCGGTGAGATGGCCTACGGGCCAATCCAAGAAAATTATCTGGGCATCGGTGGCGTCGATCGCGGCTCTCTTCGTAAACCCGTATGGCTATAAAGTCGTGACGTATCCATTTGAGGTTTACAGGTGGTACGGAGATGGGAGCTTGCTGGATCAAGTAGCCGAGTGGAAATCCGTTGATTTCCACCAGGCTTGGGGCAAGTTGGCGCTGCTGGCGCTGCTTGGCCTGCTTGGTTGCGCCTGGTTTTCGCCCGAGCAGTGGGCTCTTCGGGATATCCTAACGGCATTATTTGCGATCTTCTCGGCATTCGTGCATCGGCGATTTCTCCTGTTTGCGTCTCTTATGTTGGTACCCATTCTCGCACCGAGGCTTCGTTTATTTCTGCCTTACGACGCGAAGAAGGACAAACCAATCTTAAATGTTGCGATTTCAATCGCCGTGGTTGCATTGATGTTCTGGATGTATCCAACGAATGCCCAGCTGGAGGGGATGGTAAACAACTGGTTCCCCGCTAACGCACTTCGGTTCATGAAGGACCACCACATGAATGGGCGCTTGTTCGCGCTCGCAGAGTTCGGTGGCTACATCGAATTCAACGCGCCGGACCAACGGCCGTTTCTTGACGGCCGCGCCGACGTCTTCGTCACCAACGGAATCTTTCGTGACTACCTACGAATTACCAATCTTGACGACTCGCTGGGCCTGCTCAGCAGGTATAAGATCGACTACATTCTCTTCCCCGTCGATAGACGACTGACATATCTGCTTGACCATACGACAGGATGGCGAATGGTTTATGAGGATTCGGTCGTGAAACTATATGTACCGTCGACTGTGATGAATGTTCAGAGCTTGCAGTGACGAGGATTGTGCTCCCCGGCGCGGCCCGTACCTCACGCAAGGATTTCTGATTTCACCGGACTGGAGATGGGAGCCGTGCTTTCAGATCGTCTGTCTTTCGTCACAATGACCGCCAAGAAGTATGCCACATGCGTAACCCCGAACCCGCCAACCACGTCGATCCCATAGTGCCATCCGGTCGTCACGGTCGAGATGCAAACCATGACGCCGATCACCAATGCGAACCAGCGCACGTGGCGCACATTCCACAGCGCGGTGACTGACAGTAGCGCCAGCACAACGTGGAACGATGGGAAGGCCACTACTGCGCTCTTCACTCCTTCGGCGAGCGGCTTGCCCGACTTCATTGCCTTCAGAGCACTGATGACCTCCGCCTGTTCCCTGTTTGGCGAGAAGCCCTGAACCATCCAGGGGCCGACCGCCGGCCAGAACGCGAACAACGCCGAGGTAAGAATGGCCGCGAACAGCACGGCAAACAGAAAGCGGCGCGAATCCAGGGCGCGTCCGCACAATGGCGGAATGACCAGGGAAGCAAAAACCAGCACCCACAGAAGCGCATAGACGATGGCCAGTGCGTGCCGCAACAGCGGCAGGTGCGACATCATCCGGACCACCGCGACCGTCTGGAAATGCATCGCGGAATCGATACGCGATAAAGCCCCGTCCACAAGCGGATACGGGCTTCTTCCGGCGATGGGGATCATGAACGAGATTGCGGGCGCCACCAGCAGCACCCAAGCCAGGACCTCGGCGAGATCTCCCATCGAAGTCATTTCCCGCCATCGGCAATATAGGCATGCTGCCACCAAAATCCACATACCAAAGCAGCCGATCGAGAGGTTGAACACCGTGCGCAGATTCCCGGCCGCATCGAGCTGCAGCATCTTCGCCAATAGGATCTCGACGGCGAGCAGCGGCAAGATGGTGATTGCCATCACACGGTTGAAGCGGATCGAATCGCTGGGAATCGTGAGCGCCACCGCCCTGTTATAACCTTCGCGTCACCAGCAAGCAATCACTTTGCCTTGCAGCCGTGCGCCCCGACGATGAGGGCCATATATAACACGTGGGGGAAATTGGCTTTGCGGGCTGGATCGAAATGGTAATCCGGTGCACAGTTACTATGGTTTACCCGGCGCGCTGACCTCATACAGTCCGCCGGTCCCGATCGGCACGAGGTGAAAGCCTTCGGCAATCAGGCAGTCGCGCAGGTGGTCCTTTGGGCTGGCCGCAAGAAGGAACTTCGGATTTGCCGTGACGAACGCGTCCAGCTCCACAATGTGCAGATTGGTCCGCTTTGCCAGGCCGGACAGCAGCTGATAATCCAGATCGGACGATGTGTACTGCAGCTCCAGGCTGCGGCTGATGGGCAGATACAAACGATCGCGCGAACCCGGCTCGGCATAGTACGACAACTCGACGAAGGCATGACTGTAGCCTATGACGATCGGCTCGCCGTTGTCCGGTACAGACTGGAGTGCCCGCCGGATCGCTTCGCCTTGGCGAAGCTCAGGTTGTTGGCGCAGTGCGGTCGCCTCGCCACTCACCATCATGCCCAGGAGTGCCAGAAAGATAACCATGCTGATTAAGGGTCTGGTGACCGCTGCTGCGCAGCTTACGCCAGCTGCGGTTATCGCCAGCCCGACCACTGCCCACAGTGCGTACCGGCTGAGGAAAACGTGGGTCGTGAACAGCGAGAGCGGGACGATCACTGCCGGCATGAGTGCCATCCCGGCGGCCGCCACCCATTCGCTGCCCGGTAATTCCGGCTGGCGGATGGGCTCCGGCCCAGATCTGAGCGCGAGCAGAATCACCCCGATCAACATCACTCCCAGGGAGAGCAGACCATACTCGACGTAGAACGCGGGGATCTGGCTCCAGGTCGCAAGTCCGGGAACCCAGAAGTGCGCCAGGTAGCGCTTGCCTGCAATGATCAGCGGAGCGTGCAAGGCAAGCACGGCAAGCGACGGCGCGAGTGCCAAGGCAATGGCGAAGTCCGGCCTGTCACGCTCGCGCCACCTAACGAGCTCCGCGACTCCGAGCGGCAGCAGGAGGAAGATCGAGTAATAGTGCAGAGCAGTTGCGAGCATCAGGCTGCAGGCGAGCATCAACAGCCACCCAACTCGGCGGTCACCCTTCCCGGTGGCTTGCCACGCCAGGAGTGCCCCTGCCGCGCAGCCCAGTACCAAACCGTAGGCGCGGCCTTCCGTCGCATAAAAGCCGCAGGCCAGCGCAGCCAGGAACGCGGCGATGAATCCGCACGCGGCTGGCATTCTTCGCCGGCAGAAGACGAGGATGCAGAGGAGCATCGCCGTGAACCCGATGGTCGCGGGCAGGCGCACGGCCAACTCATCCGGCCCCACGCGACCAAGCAGTCGTGAGACCAGGATCGGATACAAAGGCGGGGTTCCATCCATGCCCTGCTCGATCGCGCTGATGATTCCGCGCGCACTTCCCTGCTGAGCTACGTAGAGCGTGAAGAGCTCGTCATTCCACATCTTCAGCCGCAGATCGAGTGCCAGAAAGCAGGCTAGAAACAGCACCAGGAAGACCGCAGCGCACACCCAAAAGCGGCGGTCCAGGGCCGCCATGATGCGATCCGCAGCGCGCGACAGGGCGTGGGCAGGTGTGCGGGCTGGGGCGCGGCCGGTGATCACTGCTTCGGAGAATAGATGTAGATGGAGACGCCAGCAAGCGAACGCGCCACCACATACCCGTGGTCGAGCAAGGAGCGTCGCAAGGCATTTTCCGTACGCAACAGGTTCTGCAGCCGCTCGGCGCCCCGCATCGGAAGCTCATCGCGAAGCACGACCACCCGCGGCCTGTGCGCCGCAAAATCACCGTCGATCTCAGGTCCCGAGAGGATGTGGTACCGCGACCGCTGCTCCGCCGTCAACTTGTCGGCAATGAGCAGCCCATAGTCCGCCTCGAATCCCGGAAACGATACAGCATGACTCTGAACCACGTAGCCGGGCCAGAAGCTGGCCACAGCTTCGCCGGGTTGCGCCACTTCGTCGACCGCCAGGGAGACCGCGAGAACTTGTTCGAGTTTCCAGTCGGTATTCTCCCGGCTGAGGGCCACTCCCGGAACGCCTTGGCCCGTTACCAGATAACGGCGCAAATCGCTGGTGGCAGCGGCTGCGCAGATGGAAACCAAGATCCAGCATCCCGTCGTCGCTAGCAGCTTGGTGCGACGCCCCTCGAGCTCCGAAATCACTTCGGTCGCTCCGCAAACTGCGCTGACAATCAGGAACGGAACGCACAGGCAGAAATACTGCGGATGCACCGGCGTGGGAAGCAGCGAGATGACTCCCAGCACAACTGCGATCAGGAAGGCCAGCTGTGGAGCAGGGCTGCGTCGCTTTGCCAACGACAGGCAGATAACGCTCGCAAAAAACAACAAGCTCATCTGCAGCCCGTTGCTTTGCCCGCCGCCCAGGAAAGTCACCAGGAGCGCTACCAGTTTCTGCTGCCAATTGCCCACCAGACCGCCGTGCGACCGGACCGCATGAAATCCCAGATTGTTGAAAAGGAACGCGCTGGGGGATGCGAGAAACAGCCAGATGGCCGGCGCATTTCCGAGCACCAATCCGCCGAGAAACCAGAGAGTCGCGGTGCGCGGGTTGCAGGATTCGATTCTGGCGACAATCCACCACACGAAGACCGGCGCAAGCAGCAGCAGGTACGCCCGCGTATCGACGCTCAGCCCAAACAGGAGCCCGGCCGCAAGCATGGTCCAGCGCGATGACGCCGCGCCAGAGCTCGTCAAAAGTGCGTAGCAGAAGAACAAGCACAGCGCTGCTAATGAGTACGTCTTCGCGACCGGAAAGAATCCGAACACCAGCATGCTGAGCGAGAACATAACCAACGCGGCGGCCGCTGCCAGCCAGCTTTGGGTCTGGCGGCGCACTTCGCGGCACAGCAGAACGCCCAGCAAGGATGTCAGAATCGCGGCAAAGAAGCGGGCCGAGGCCCACGTAATACCAAACGCCTTCATCCACCCGGCGTAGACATACGGCAGCAGCGGACCTTGCTCGTACAGGAAATCCAAATAGGGCTTCTTTCCTGACAGCACCAGTCGCGATGCCAACAGGAAAAAGCCTTCATCCCCATCCACGAAGCGATGCCGGGCGATGTAGCCGAAGAACGTTATTTGCAGCAGCGCGACTGCCACGAGGGCGCCGATCACTCTCCAGAGCATGTGGCGAGGGGACGCCAGCGGCCCGTCAGCGCAGTGTGCAGCTGAATCTGGGGAGGATGGATGTGCAACACCGGAGGTCATGGTCCAGCACTCTTATACCTGAAGCGGCGGTAAGCTTCGGGGTCCACGCAAAACCGCGGTAACAGCAGACGAGAGGTTACCATGGTTTCCATCTCCGATTACCTGAACAATTCCGGCTGTGATATTGTCGGCGTGTAAATCGAGCCTAACTCATGCCCGTTTCGACGCTGCATGCGCCAGCTCAAGGCGTTCCGACGGAAGTTTCGCTGCCACGGTCGTCGTGGTTAGGAAAAGTGTTTTCTTTTCCCGTGATGGCCATGTTCATTCTAGGCGTCGTCATTGTGGGGAAAGCTCCGCAAGGAATTGGACTAGGCGAGCCGGACATCTGGTGGCGCTTGCGAAGCGCAGCCGATTTTGTTCAGCACCCGTCTTTCTCCAGCTTGGACACCTACTCATTTACCGCCGCCGGTTCGCACTGGACCAACTTCGAATGGCTCTCTGACCTGTTGTTCTACGCCGCATATAAAGCAATGGGGCTCCTGGGAATGATGGGCCTCTATTCCGCAGCGATGGTGCTGATCTTCGCTGGCGTGTACTACCGCTCTTGCCGCGCTGGCGCGAACTGCAAAGATGCGGCCTTGGCCACCTTCGCGGGCATTTGCCTTGCCACTGTTTCCTTAGCTCCCCGCCCTTCCCTCTTCGGTTGGATGTGCCTCACCGTGCTGCTGTTAGTGCTGGATCGGTTCCGGCAGACCGGTAATGGTCTTTGGGTTCTGCCTCCGTTGTTCCTGGTTTGGGTCAATCTCCACGGCTCGTGGATCTATGGGATGGCGGTTCTCGCCATCACGATCATCTGTGGCTTGGTGCAAGGTCGCTGGGGCATTCTTATTGCCCGCCGTTGGAGTCCGCAGGATCTGAAGAAGTTGCTATTAGCGTCGGCAGTTTCAGTCGCGGCACTGTTTGTAAATCCCTTCGGCTACAAGCTCGTCGCATTCCCGATGGAGTTCTATCGAATGCGGGGATTCATGAAGTATGTCGAGTACTGGCGCCCAGTGGACTTCGGCTCAGCGACCGGCAAGCTGACGATCGGTTTCCTCCTTGCGATGATTGCAATTGGCGTGTTTTCGCGCAGGCCTTGGCGACTCGACGAAGTCGTACTGATGGCGTTTGCACTTTGGTCAGGACTGTCCCACGTCCGATTTCTCGATCTTACGGCGATCCTATGCGTTCCGATCTTGACGCCACATTTGCGTCTCTTCCCTCCGTATGAACCGGACTTAGACAAGCCCTGGCTGAATGCGGCCATCATGGTCGCTAGTGTCGCGATTCTGATCGCCATCCTCCCATCGGAGAACCAGCTACGGCAGAAAGTGGAGAGTCAATATCCTGCAGCAGCGCTCGCTTACATCCGCACCCACCAGGTCAATGGAAGGATGTTCAACCCTGCCGAGTTTGGCGGCTACATAGAGTGGACGACTCCCGGGTTGAAGATTTTCGCAGACGGGAGAGCTGTCTTCGTCGAAAACGGCGCTTTTCAGGACTCGTTTGATGCTCTGATAGGTCCAGAGCCGTTCAAGGTCTTGGATAAGTATGACGTTGGGTATGTGCTCCTGGAACCTACATGGCCGCTGGCGGAGAAACTCGCCAATTCCTCAGACTGGCAACTGATGTACTCCAGTGCGCCGGCGGTAGTTTTTCAACGCAAAGCACCGGAACAGCAAGTAATACACACGGACTGACCGAATGCTGCTAAATGTGCTAACCAAGTGGCGAAGGTGCACGCGTTGAGACCCTCACTGCCTAATCGCATACCGTCTCTCGATGGCTTACGAGCAATGTCCATCATGTTGGTCATTGTCGGCCATCTCTGGGGAGGGGTAGGCCACTCCGTATTGCTCAGCGCCTTTGGCGTACAGGTCTTCCTGGTGCTCTCGGGCTATCTGATTACTACGCTATTGCAGAAGGAACATGATCGTGAGCAACGCATTGATCTTGTCGATTTTTATCGGCGACGGTGCTTCCGCATTTTCCCGGCAGCGTATGTCTATATCTTCATCATCGCTCTGCTGTCGCCTAGTTCTCGGCCAGGCTTGCCCTATGCGGCGACATATACAGTTTCCTATCACTATCTGGGTACTCCGGAGCTTTTCCAGCACCTGTGGTCGCTTTCGGTTGAAGAACAGTTCTATTTGATCTGGCCTCTGGCGTTGGTGATTGCATATCGCTATCGAGCTACTGTCGCGTGGCTTGCGATGATCTTTGCTGCGCTCTTTCGTTTGGCGACGGCGCTGAGCTCCTCGCAGCTTGCCTCCTTCTACATGCACTACTCATTTCCCGGCACGATGGATAGCATTGCCGCCGGCTGCTTGCTTGCCATCTACGAGCCTTCCATTCGCCCCAGATTAGCCTGGATGGCAGATTCCCCGGGAATTGCACTTGCCTTGCCCGCGACTGCATGGACGATCGCCGGCGCCTGTGCGGGCGATACTATGTTCACCCCAATGCGATGCATGACTGTATTTTGGGGAGCTGTACCGGTATTGATTGCTCTGTGGGTTTTCCTGCTGGTCGAACGAAAAGACTGGATTCTCAACAACCGTCTGGTCTCAACGATTGGGGTCTTGAGCTATTCGATGTACTTGTGGCAGCAAGTGTTCACCTTGAATCACGAGTATTCGTGGTTCATCGCTTTGCCCCTGCTCGGTGGTTGCGCCGTCCTTTCTTACATTCTTGTCGAGAAGCCGATGCTTAGACTTGGGGCATCGGTTCGTTTCCGAAAGCAAGCGCCTGCAGATGTGAAGCAAGGGCCACAACTAATTTTGATAAAGAACTAAGTCGATGGTCGAGGTTCGGCGGTGTCCGGCCCGTTCTCGCCGCGATATCACGAGAGCTGGTGTCCCAAATGCAAAGCGCGGCTTCGGCAGTGTCTATTAAACCCTCCGGGACAACAGCGTCAAGTCCCGGACGAATTGCGTCACTCGACGGTGTTCGGGCTATCGCGATTCTTCTCGTGATCATTGGCCACATGGGCAATCGTGATGGAACGGGTTTAGCTCAACTGGCACGTTTCGGCGTCAATATCTTTTTCGTTCTCTCCGGTTACTTGATCACATTCCTGCTGCAGCGAGAGCACGAACAGACCGCTAGAATTGATTTAACTGATTTTTACCGGCGCCGGTGTTGCCGCATATTTCCTCCCGCTTACCTGTTCATCCTAGTCGTTGCGATTCTTATCCCGGCATCGCGCCCCGGACTTCCCTACGCGCTGACCTATACAGTCTCATGGAACCTGACGCGAACGCCGACTGTTCTATTTCATCTCTGGTCCCTCTCCGTTGAGGAACAATTTTATCTGCTTTGGCCAATCGCGCTGGTTCTAGGGTATCGCCATCGCGCCAGGATTGCCTGGGGCGCGGTCGTGATCGCCACGATATATCGAACCTTCCTGGCCCTGAGTCCTGAGTATTACTCAATGGCCAATTTGCACGAGTCCTTCCCCGGAGCAATGGACAGTATCGCCGCGGGTTGTCTGCTCGCCGTCTATCGCGAAAAGGTCAAAGCTCGCGTCGGCTGGATGGCGGACTCACCAGGTATACCGATTGCTGTGCTTGTAACAGCATGGATCCTCCACAACGTTTGCTGGGGCGACAAACCGGGGTTACCGATCGTTCAGAGCATGACTGTGTTCTGGGTACTGGCTCCAATGCTGATCGCCCTCTGGATATTCCTGATGATCGAGCGGAGGGGCCGCATACTCAATAACCGTGTGATGTCGGCGATCGGGGTACTCAGCTATTCCATCTATCTTTGGCAGCAGCCATTGTTGGTTGGCCAGAAGTTCGGCTTGGAGAAGTTCCTCCGACTGGGAGTTGTTGTTTTTATTGCTGCGCTATCGTATTTCGTGGTTGAGAGACCGATGATCAGGCTGGGAAAAAGGTTGGGACAAAAGCAGACGACGGTTCCACTCCATGCTCCCCTACAACCCAGCAGCGAGCAATAACGCGCGCCATCTCGATATTGGCAGCCGCATTACGGAGTCGTCCAAACCCCTACAATTGACTTGCCGACGCAGTGACGAAAACCCCTGTCCATGACTTTTGAGGTGGGAATCACGTATCGGTCCCAAAAACGAAGTTGCTCCTTTGCTGGCATCGACTGCCGCAGCAGAAAGCGATTGCCTGTTGAGAGCAGCAGTCCCACGGAATCCAGGTACCACACGCTTTCCAGGCGGAGCGTGTTTGGCGTGACTTCGCGAAGCATCCGCTTGTTGTAGCGCCGGAAATGTCCAATGCCGGCGTCGAAGGGCGTGAACAGCCATTGGTGGGCGGGCGAAAGCATGACGATGAGTCCGCCCGGCCGAAGGAGGCGCGCCGCCAGCTGAAGTTCCTGACGATCATTTTCGATGTGTTCCAAGACATCGATGTAGACGATCGTATCGAATTGACTTCCCTCGAGGTCCTGCGTAATTCCGCAAATCACTTGGCAGGCGCGGCCAATTTCGGACTGCTCTAGGTTCGATCTCAACTGATTAACAAGCTTGGGGTCAGGTTCCAGGCAGACCCACCGCCTGTGCCCTCCCTTGTTGACATGCGGCGTGTTACTGCCGATTCCGGCCCCGACCTCCAGCACGTCTCCCGTAATGTATGGGCGCAGCTGTTCCGCCCAATAGGACTTCCAATTGTGCACTGCCGCAAATAGATCTAGTTCGGAGCCGACATACGCGAAATCATTCATGGCCGTACACGTCCAACACTTCCTGCACAAACAATGTGTAGTCACGGAAAGGTACAAAGCCGAGGTTCGTTCGGTTCGACAGGATAAAAAACGTGAAGCTCGCTGCGATGCTGATGAACTGAATCATGATCACCGCCAAAATGCCGGTCGCGTCCGTCGCCCATCCCGGTATTGCCAGGTTGCTGAAGAGCCGAATTCCTATTACGGTAACAATTCCCAGGCCTGCGAGGACGCTGCCGACAAGCGAGCCAATCAACAGGCGTACCCCGATGACGTCTCCGAATACAGACATCGCGCTCAAACCGTGAGAAACCAAAGCTGCGAAATTCATCCGCGACTTACCCGCAATGCGCTTCCCGCGAGGTATCGGGACCATCCTGAATGGCAACCGAGATCGAAACACCGCGGCGGCGTAGTGATTCCAGAGCTCCGACATCGCAACCAGCGTGTTCAGATATGAGCAGGGCAGAATGCTGAAATTTCCTACGCGCACCGCGATCCCGGTTAATAGGCAATGCAGCCCTCGGTATAAGTGATAGAAAACTCGAAATACAGCCGATTCGGAGCGGCGCGCCCGTTTCGCAAAGATCGCCACGGAATGATCGGCGGCAAAGGCCTCCAAGAGCTGCACGACTCCGTCAGGCGTATCCTCTCCGTCCGAATCCATGACCACAACCGCATCACACGCCATGTTGTCGCGAATGTAGGCAAGTCCGACTGCAATCGCGCGTTGGTGCCCCAAGTTCCTGCGGAGGCGCAGGATACGTATTCGTTGTGCGGCTCTGTAGTTCCACCGGAACATCTCGGGTTCGACCCGCTGTACCGACCCGTCATCAACGATGACGACCTCCAGCTTGCGACCCAAGGGAGCCAGCATGGCGTCCAGGGAGCGTATCAATTGCGATGCCGAGGACCAATCATCCCGAAGGGGCATCAAGACGAGCAGTCGCAGTGACATAGGTAAGTTCACGGTGTGCTTTTCGAATTACTATGCCATGAGGCCTGTGAGCGGCCGCTCAGTAACGCTATGCCTCGGTTACGATGGTTTGGGCCGTCGAGATTACCCAGCGGCTCCAGCCATGATATCGTCTGCATGAAAACGCGCAATACACTCCTGAGGACTTCTTGCCAAGCATCTCCGCGCCAACGCGATCGATACCAGCCTCGCCTAACGTCGATCAGCGCGCATCTCGTGGCCTGGCGTGGCTCCTCTCCTTCCCTGTGATGTGCATGTTTCTGCTGGCCGCGGTGCTCTTCGGATTCTCCGTAAAACAGTTCGCCGAACCCGATATCTGGTGGCATCTGCGCTCTGCCCAGGAGTTGCTTCAGACCCACAACTTCGTGCCGGCGGATACGTATTCATTTACCGCCGCAGGAACCCTCCGGCCGAACTATGAATGGCTTTCAGAATTGGTGTACTTTGCGGCTTTCCGCTCCATGGGTCTTGGCGGAATACTCGCTCTCTACTTCAGCGTCTTGGTCCTCACGTTTGCCGGCGTTTACCGGCTCGGCTGTAATGCGGGAGCCGATTGCAAGAACGCCGCGCTCGCGACGCTGATCGGGATCTTCCTGGGCGTGGTCTCCATCGGCCCGCGCACGCTGCTGTTCGGCTGGCTGTGCATGGTCGGCCTGCTGCTGGCACTCGACCGCTGCCGGCGTACCGGGAGAGGGCTGTGGTTGCTGCCGCCGCTTTTCGCGCTGTGGATCAACTTGCATCCGTCATGGGTGTTTGGATTTGCGGTACTGGCTCTCACGATCGTGGCCGGTCTTGTGCACGGCGAGTGGGGATTTGTCGTCGCAAGGCAATGGAGCAAGGCCCAGCTAACCAGGTTGGTGCTTGCCCTTGTCGCCTCAGGGGTGGCCCTGCTGCTCAATCCTCTGGGATACAAGCTGGTGCTGTATCCCTTCGATTTTCTTTTCCGCCAGCAAAGCAATGTGCAGTATATCTCCGAATGGCAGAGCCTGGACTTCTCTTCTGGCAACGGCAAATTTGCCATGTTGGTGATTCTGGGCTTGATAGCCGTCTCCGTGTTTTCTCGCAAAGAATGGCGGTTGGATGAGGTGTTGCTCACGACATTCGCGCTCTCGGCCGCGCTGTTGCACGAGCGTTTTCTGTTCTTCGCCGGCCTGGTGCTTCCTTCCGTACTCGGCCAACGACTCGCGCTGTTTCCTCCCTATGATCGTGAAATTGATAAACCTTTCTTAAATGGCGGCATCATGCTGGCTGTCTTGATTGTCATGATCATGTTATTTCCGTCCAACACGGCGCTGCAGAGAGACGTTGATCAGGAGTACCCAGCTGCCGCATTGCAGTTCATACAGCAACAGCAATTGCCTGGAAATATGTTCAATCAGTACCTCTGGGGCGGATTCATAGAGTGGTATGCACCACAGTTGAAGACCTTCGTCGATGGGCGCGCGGACATCTTCGTCTACAACGGGGTGCTGGACGACCACCGCAAGGTAACGTCGCTGGAATCACCACTTGAAATCTTGGACAAGTATCACATTAGGTACGCCTTGCTTCAGCGGGAGCGTCCGTTGACTTATTTGTTGAGCCACTCGCCGGGCTGGCGGCCTGTCTATGAAGACAACGTGGCCGTGATATTTCAACGGGACGGCAGCGCAGCGGGCACGGCTTCGATGCAGTGATTTCCTGGGTTCACACCGGTAGGCGAGGAGCTTGAGGATGGCAACCGCAATAGCTGAAGTCCCGGAGATCCAGTCCGCCGGGCGGAGCACCGAATCTGCTCGCAGCCTGCTCTTTCCGCTGTTCTTTGTCTCTGGATTCGCCGCTCTGCTGTATCAGATTGTGTGGCAACGGTCGTTGTTCGCCATTTACGGAATCAATGTTCAATCGGTCACAGTCGTGGTAAGCGCCTTCATGCTCGGCTTGGGATTGGGCGGCTTGCTAGGCGGATATATTTCGCAGACCAAGGTTCCGGCCCTTCTCGCGTTCGGCAGCGCGGAACTTGGAATTGCCGTCTTCGGCTTCCTCTCGCTGCGCATCTTCAATGCCGTGGCCGTCTACACGGCCGGCGTAAGCACTCTCGCGACAGGAATTCTCGCCTTTGCTCTCGTGCTCGTTCCCACTCTCCTGATGGGCATGACCCTTCCCGTGCTGGTCGAGTACTGCGTGCGAACGATCCCTAATGTAGGACGTTGGACGAGTTCGTTGTATTGCGTCAACACGTTGGGATCGGCCGTCGGCTGCTTCGTTGCAGGGATCTTCCTGTTGAGCTGGCTCGGCCAGAGCGGCGCCGTCCGCTTCGCCGCATGCATTAATGCTGTGGTCGGAATTATCGCTTTGCTGTGCTACATGCGGCTGCGGTCAAGCGAACCGGCAGCAGTTTTCGAGGCCTCCACTGGCTCACCCTTGGCGCAAGCTATCCCGTTCGCGCTAGGCATCATTCTTGCCGGATTTAGCGGGGTCATTGCGCTGGCCTACGAAATCATCTGGTACCGCATCTTCGCCTTCTCCGCGGCCTCCAAGGCGCCAACTTTCGCCTTCGTCCTGGGAATGTATCTCAACGGCATCGCCTTCGGAGCGATTCTTGCCGAACGCATATCCTGCAGCGAACGCACACCCGCCGAACAGCGCCGACTCACCGGGTGCCTGATTGTAATTGGCAACATTCTCGCCTTCGCCCTCGCGCCCGCAGCGTCGTACGTCGTCCATGCCGCACAGTGGCCATTCGTCGCGTTGTTGCTCTTGCCCTTCGGTGCACTGTTTTTGGGCGCGATCTTCCCTCTTGCGTGCCAACTCAGCGTGCGGCCGGATGAGAATGCCGGTAGTCGCCTAGGCAAGCTCTATTTCGTCAACATCATCGGATCGACCCTGGGCAGCTTTGTGATCGGCTATCTGTTGATGGACTTCATGTCCACGGCGCAGGTATCGCTATTACTCGTGTGCGGCGGAACGCTGCTGGGATTAGCTTTGCTCACCTGGAGAGACGCTCAGCAATGGAAGCGCGCGGCAGCACTGGCGCTGGTTACCGCAGTGGTAGTCGGAGGCCTCTGGCCGACGTTTTCTAGAATGTACCGGCGGCTCCTGCCCGGATACGAAAAAGCTGGCGATTTCGAATATGTGATTGAGAACAGAAGCGGGGTGGTTGGTGTACTTGCAAATCGAACTGTCATTGGCGGCGGCGCGTACGACGGCAAATTCAACACGGACCCGGTGCAGGACACAAATGGAATTTTCCGCGCCTATGCGTTGAGCGCCATTCATCCTAGACCAAGAAACGTTCTGATGATCGGCCTTGCGTCGGGCTCGTGGGCGCAAGTAATCGCCAACAATCCCCAAGTCGAGCACTTGACGATTGTTGAGATCAACCGAGGCTATCTTGCCCTCATTCCTCGCTACGACGAAGTCCGCTCCGTGTTGTCTAACCCAAAGGTCACGATCACGATCGACGATGGAAGGAGATGGCTTCGTCGCAATCCTAATCTCCGTTTCGATGCAATTGTGATGAACACCACGTGGCATTGGCGTGCGAGTGCCACGAATCTCCAATCCCTTGAATTCCTTAAGTTACTGCGACACCACCTGAATCCGGGCGGGGTGGGTTACTACAACACCACGGAATCGCCGGAAGTGCAGGTTACCGCGGCGAGGACATTCCCATATTCGCTGCGCATCTTCACCTTCATGGTGGTCAGCGATTCTCCAATCAACCTGGATAAAGATCGTTGGCTGGCTACCATGCGGCAGTACAGCATTGATGGTAAGCCCGTGCTGCTAGCTGGGAATCCTCCGAGTGAAGCGTTGTTGCAGAAGTACTCGCGTTGGGTCGGTGAGGCGCATGGTAACTCACCGCTGCAATTCATCGAGTATTCCGATACGATCCTCCGCCGGTATAAAGACCGCCGCACCGTCACCGACGACAATATGGCGTCAGAGTGGAGTGATTAGATGCGACCCCAGCGCCCACATACGACCTTAGAGTCCTCCGCGGAGGAGGAAAGGGCCTCATGGCAGCAACGCTAGAAAGCTCAGTGTCGAAACTGCATTTGCCCGTCCGATCGCGCTTCTGGTGGTTGGCGGAAGCGTTCTCGTTTCCTGTCATGTGCATGTCGTTGCTCATGGCGGTGATCATGCACTTTAGCATTCGCGGCATTGATGAATCCGACATCTGGTGGCACCTGCGCGACGCCCGCACTCTAGTACAGCACCACATCTTCCTGCGATCCGATACATACACCTTCACCACTGCGGGCTCGCCCTGGATCAACTTCGAGTGGCTGTCAGAGATCCCTTATTACCTTGCTTTTCGCACGGCGGGGTTGCAGGGCCTGTTGATGGTCTACTTCATCGTTCTATTACTGATTTATATCGGCGTGTACTACCGCTCCTGTCGCGCAGGCGCGGATTGTAAAGACGCGGCCATCGCCACCCTTGGGGCCATCTGCCTCGGCGGTGTCTCGATGGCGCCCCGAATGCTTCTGTTCGGATGGCTCTGCCTAACCGCGCTGCTGCTGGTTTTAGATCACTTCAAGGAATCGGGGGGAGGGCTGTGGCTGCTGCCGCCGCTTTTCCTGCTATGGATCAACCTGCATGGTTCATGGGTTTTCGGATTTGTCGTGCTCGGAGCAACCGTCGCCGGCGGCTTGGTCGAGGGCGAATGGGGACGCGTCGTGGCACATCGCTGGACGCCGTCGCAGCTGAAAAAGCTCCTTTTGGTCGCTGTGGCTTCCTTCGCGGCGCTGTTCATCAACCCTTTTGGTTACAGGTTGGTTTGGTATCCGTTCGATCTGCTCTTCCGCCAGCAAAACATGATGCGGTTCATCGAAGAGTGGCAGCCGGTCGACTTCAGCACCGGCAATGGCAAGCTCGCGATGGTGGTCATCCTCGGCTTGTTTGCCGCGGCAGTGTTTTCGCGGCGGAAGTTGACGCTGGATGAGGCGCTGCTAACCGGTTTTGCGTTCTGGACGGCGCTCTCACATGCGCGCTTCATGTTCTTCGCTGGCTTGATCATGGCGCCGGTGCTCGCTCCGAGCCTTAAGCTTTTCCCGCCGTATCATCGCGAGCTCGACAAACCCTGGCTCAATGCGCTGATTGTGGCGACCGTGCTCGCCGGAATGGTCTACTTCTTTCCATCGCCCGGTCAGTTGCAGCAGCGCGTGGATGAGACTTATCCCCGTAACGCTTTGGAGTTCATGCAGCGCCAGAACGTGACCGGCCGAATCTTCAATCGATACGGGTGGGGCGGTTATATGGAGTGGTACACGCCGGAGCTGAAGCCCGGCATCGATGGCCGCGCCGACATCTTCGTCTACAACGGCGTCTTCATGGATTTCCTTAACGCGATGGCGCTGAAGCACACCTTCGAGACGCTGGACAAGTACCGCATCGATTACGTGCTAGTGCAGCCGAACCAACCTTTCAATTATCTACTGGGCCACTCCAACGGCTGGCGCCTCATCTACGCGGACAAAATTGCGGCCTTGTACGAACGCACTCAGCCGCTGGATTCAGAGGCACCGTGAATTACGCTTTGCGTTTTACACTTGCCATTGCCTGTGTCGCGACTGCATGGTGGTACGCCGCCGATGTTGCTTCGCATGGCTACATTGGACTGCACCGGGGCCCGACTGATGATTTCTACTCCTTCTGGAATCCAAGCAGGGCTCTTCTGGAGGGTGCCGATCCATACAGTACCGCAGTTGCCGAGCAAACCCAGAAAGCAACCTATGGAGCGTTGGCAAGAGACATTGGTCTTACGAATAACTTGAGACTAGCGTATCCGGTGGCGGGTATGTTCCCCCTATTACTGCTGGGTTGGCTCCCGTTCCGCATTGCTGACACGCTAATGTTCCTGCTCTCCTCTGCCCTCGTCACGTTTTCTACTCCGTGGATTCGAGGCAAGTGGGATAGGGATTCGTTGCTTGGCGCTGCTCTCGCCTTCGCCAGCTATCCGATAATCGTCGCAATCGAGATGCGCCAGCCCACGCTTTTCTACTTCGGCCTTATTGCTGGGAGCTTTGCTCTTGCGAGGTCGAGAAGATTCGGTCTGGCTGGCGTTGCCGCTGCGCTCGCTGTGGGCAAGCCGCAGGTAGCGGCACCCGTTTTGCTGCCCATGCTGTTTTGGACCTTGGCCGATTGGCGCAATCGAAAGCGCTTTATGGTCACGTTCGCCGCTTCGACCCTCATGTTATTTGCTGCAAGTTTCTGGCTCAGTCCCAGTTGGCTGCAGTTATGGATCGCCTCGCTGCGCGAATACGTCGGCTACGTTCACCCGTCACTTCTAGTGGGCATTTTTGGACCGAAGGCAGGGTGCGCGATCTCGAGTGTTTTGCTGATCGCGCTATGTGTCGCGCTCTGGCTTCGTCGTGAATCCGACTTGTGGCTGTTGGCCGCACTATCCGTCACGATTTTCATTCTCGTAATTCAGGCTGAGCCCTACAATCTCGTACTTTTGTTGTTCCCAGTGTTGTGGGCCGTAGACAACGCTCCCCGCGACCTGCCGAAGAGCATGTTGAATTTGTGCCTTGTCCTAGTATGGCTCGGGAATGTAATAGGCCTTGTACTGCTGCATGAGAATCCCCACGGAGGTCTTGGCATTGGTATGGTGACAGCCTATCCCATTATCATTCCGCTCTTGATTATGGCCGTGTGTTATTGCGTAAATCCGGAGCTGCTTCAGGCGTGGGACAACACTGCTGCCGGGCCTTGATCGCTGGACCCCTTTCTTGAGGTTGAGTACACCTGCCCGATTTACTTGTTGAGACGTATCCAATACGAGGATGTCATTAGCGCGAACCGGAAGAACCACTGGCCCGATGAGAGGAAAACCACCCAAGCAGACGGGCCCGATATTCGGCAGCCGCAACGTTCCAAGCGTTGCAATGGCCAGAGTTCGGCACTTGCCACAACTCAGCGTACCTTCTGTCATGCGCGAGAATCATCTCCGACGCGTGGGACGGGATCAGGCGATCAGCCAAACCGTGGATCAACAAAACCGGCACCGTGCTCTGGGCGACCGAGTCTTCTGGAGAGGCTTTCGACAAATCGACGCCCCGTGTGATTTTCCCATACAGTAATGCCACTTCCGCCGCGGGTCTAAGCGCAAACTCGCCAACCCAAACCCCTGCATGGAACATTGCCCCAATTCGTATGTATGCAAATTGGGCGTAGCTGGCGAACGGGGAGTCCGCTACAATGGCGCAAAACGGTGTCGTCCTACTTGCTTGGACTAATATCGCAGCGCCTAGCGATTCCCCCATTCCGAACACACAAGTTGGGTGCCGGTGTGTCATCAACCAGTCATACCAGTCCTGCACGTCAGCGGCTTCCTTGATCCCATACGTGGGATAATCGCCGCCACTTGCACCATGGGCCCGCAGGTCCACTAAGAGCACCTGATAGCCGTCGGCGAGCAGAATTTCCGCAATATTCGTGAGGCGTTGGCGGTTGCCTCCCATTCCATGCAGGAGAATCACGGAATCACCGTTGTCAGGCGCTGGTTGGGCCAGCCAACCCCGCAGCACAACTCCGTCGGATGCAGTCACAGAAACATCCTGTAATACTGCTCCCAATTGGGCAGCTTTGGCTTGAAATGGCCCCCGATCTCCAACAGGAACCCGAGCAACGTGAAATGTCATTTCCCCATACAGAATTCCGACGACCAAACAGCATGTGAAGTACGACAGTATGGGACCGAGAACGTGGCGTCTGCCCAACCTCGTCATTGATGCCAGAATTGCCTGGAGTCGCGTAGATTCACTCGGTTTCGACATGTCGAGGATGTGGCTCAAGAGGAATGCAAAGCATCTTGAACGCAAGAACACTGATTGCCGATACTTATTCCGCCGAACGGTTGCGGAGCATCCTATTAAAACATGTCGGGGATACCGGGTCTGACCTTCCGGACTCCTACAGACATATCGCGATTACTCGTCTCTTCATGATGCGAGTCGAGAACGCTGTCACACTGAAACGAGAACCCGATCGTTTGGTACCGTGCTCCCGGTAAGGCTGGGTGACCGAAGGACGGTACGCCGGTGGCTTGGTTGAACGCGATTGGGGGCGCATCGTGGCGCTCATCGCTGGTCTGGTGTCCCTTCGATCTGCTCTTTCGCCAGCAGAACATGATGCAGTTCATCGAAGAGTGGCAGCCGGTCGACTTCGGCACCGAAAACGGCAAACTCGCGATGATCGTGATCTTCGCTGTGTTTGCGGCCGTGGTTTTCTCACGCCGCCGCTTGGCACTCGATGAGGCAATTCTGACCGGCTTTGCTCTGTGGACTGCGCTTTCACACGCGCGCTTCATGTTCTTCGCCGGCATGATCCTGGCGCCGGTGCTTGCTCCCTGCCTCAAACTGTTCGCGCCGTATGATCGCGAGCTCGACAAGCCATGGCTCAATGCGGTCGTCGTAGCAGCGGTCATCGCCGGAGTGATTTACTTCTTCCCATCGCCCGCGCAATTGCAGCAGCGCATTGATGATACGTTCCCACGCAATGCGCTGGAGTTCATGCAGCGTCAGCACCTGAACGGCCGGATCTTCAATCGCTACGGCTGGGGCGGATACATGGAGTGGTACACGCCAGAGCTGAACCCCGGCATTGACGGCCGCGCCGACATCTTCGTCTACAACGGCGTCTTCATGGATTTCCTGAACGCGATGGCGCTGAAGCGTACCTTCCAGACTCTAGACAAGTACCGCATCGACTACGTGCTGGTGCAGCCGAACCAGCCATTCAATTACCTGCTGGAGCACTCCTCGGCCTGGCGCCTCGTCTACGCTGACAAGATCGCCGCTTTGTACGAACGCGCCGAGCCGTTGAATTCAGCGGGGCAATGACAATTTCGTTTCAGAGGCGGGTCTCGTGACTGAACGCGGAACACTGATGAGCGGCACCTGTGAAAGCTAACTAGCCAGGTGAGTCATGGAGACGCGCTCTATAAGCAGTGAATCTTCATGTGGCATCCGGCGCAAAGCGTAATCAGATTCCACTCGCAGTCATCGCCGGACTGATTATGGGCGTGCGTCCGCTTGGAGATTTCCCTGCGGGCGCTCTGATTGCAGCTATCGGCGCGCCTGGGACAGTCTTGTTGACCGCAGCAACCGTGGGAACCTACGGGATCACGCTCCTGATGAGACCCGCACTTCACCGCAGAAACGATGAGGAGGACTGACGGATTCAACATGCAGTGGAGCCAGAAGCAAAGATCGTAAGGCCTCTCAGCTTCATGAATGATCTGTTCAACCCGACGGCGCTCGGACGGTGAGTACTATCAACCGGCGTATGACCTTCCAAACCACACCGCTAAAATGCGCTCCTACCCCAGATGTGGTGCCGAAACAGATCGCGATCTTTGTCGCGCCAGAATAGGCCGTTGTCAGCCTCCCTCCAATCGCGCTCGCCTGGCTGCCCACCCGAAAGGACTTGTTCGTGTCCAGAATCAGCAGCGGTCTCGGTTTGTTCTTTCCCACATTCATGGGAAGCGCGCAATATCCTTTTGGCAGGTCGAGTTCGCAGACGGATCTATTGGCCGCGAAGTGTGGTATAAGACGAGGGCGCCTTTTGGCGGCTACTTCGGAAAAGGTTGCTTTGTGAGCATGATACCTCTCCCTGCCTTGAGTGCAGGCTTCGGAAATGTTATTCATGTCCCAGGCGACCAACCAACGATTCGGGCCTCATTAACCTTGCTGTGAACGGCGACAGTGTGCTGGTAGTACACGTTTGCACCGGGTGGTAGGACGTGAGCCGACGCCCAATTACAATTACGATTGTGCTGATCTTGCTAGCCCTGGAGATGCTGGGCTTCTTAATCACAGGGTCGATCATCATCTGGAAAGTGCTTAGTGTGAGGGCGGCTGCCAGCTATGGGCAGCCGGTCGCACCTGCAGTTCTCCCGTACTTGCTTGGACTATGTGTGTTTGTCGGCATCCCTTTCGTTGCATTCCGAGGTTTACGACGTCGCAAAAGATATGGGCGGTGGCTGAGCATTCTGCTCATGCTGATTTCGCTCGCCACTGCGATCCACATCCATCCTAACCCCTTCTCTCTGGGGCAAGACGATTGTGGTCGTCCCATGCCTTGTTTGCAGTACTCCAATCTAACCCAGGAGAAGGCAGCGAGGGCATGGCGAATCGCGGAGGACGTCGGATTGCTGATCTTGATCTTCAACATGTTGTGTTCGAAATCCGTAAGAAACTACTTTCAGCTAGGCTTGCCCGCAAAAAATCAATCGCGCGGAGCAAGCGCCAGCTAGCAGTACTACAAGTGGGTTACTGAAGGGAAAGGGCCCTCGCATCAGTCCCTTGCACGTCCCAAGTTGCCGACTGCAAAGTGATGCCCGGGGAGCCCCACGTCTGGAACTGATGCCGGAGGTCAGGGCAGCTAAGGCTGTTCGCTGCACGCAGCATGACGAAGGGTTTCAAGCTCTTCGCAAACCCGCATCTATCGCGTAATCATGCTATCCGCGCATATCGATCGGGCATCTTAGAGTTGGCGTTCACCGCAGTACATCACGGCTATGGAAACCAGCTTTTCGCCCGAGCGCTGGCCGGCGAAGCAGATTGTGGACTCAAAACGGTACCCTGCGGTTTGTGCTGAAGGATTGAACGGGGATCCATCGCCTAATTCCGCCTGAAGAAGCTCTTGACTGCCACACTGGGCAGCCGGCCAGATGAAAGCTCTAGTTGTTAAAGCAACTCGCAAGCGCCGTATCGTGGCGGGTCTGACCCCCGCGCTCATAGCCGGCCGGTCGTGGCATATGTTGGGCCCCGATGGAAGGCATATGCCGAGCTAGAGGGTTTGGAGTTTCAGGCTGCCCTGTAAGCGTTCCCAACGCGAGGGCGCTTGAAGAGAGGGTTGCGCCGAGGCGAACCGCCCACCCAGTGGCTCAGCGACAGCGGCCAGCCGATCTGTTTCGACTGTGCGATCCAGCTTCTATTGGCCCATCATGAACAACTCATTGCCGGCGTTCCGGTCCATGATCTCGAGCAGACAGCGCGAAATGAACAAGCCCTTACCTAACATGACCCGCCGTTTGGCACATAGGTTATGCATCGACGCCGTGCGCATGAGCACTACGGAGTCAACTCCCAAATAACGCCCAGCCCGTACGCTCCACCCTCGCTCGCGGTGCCACAAAATTTTCAATCGGGCCTACTGAGGCGCCTTGTTTCCTCGTGTCGTGATCTGATCCACGACGCTCCTGTTGCCGCAATCAGCAGTGGCGATTCGCAACGCTCGGTCGTGTTGCGTGGCCGACATGACCGTACCATTCAAAACGACCTGACTGTCGGTGACGCTGGACTGAATGTCCGCGCCCGCCAATACAGGGTCGCGGTGAAGGTCATTATTGATCTGGCTTTCTAGTTGTGCCGAGCTGCCTTGCGAATTTCCGCTGACGTTTCCGTAGGGCGTTGCCGGTCCCGGTGAAGTGTTCGGCGCCTGACCGGGCCGCGAAGTCTGCGGAAAAGTTGGCGGAGTCTGTGGCCGACTGCCTGGGGCTGGCGGCAACTGGGCAACAGTCACTGCAGAAAATGCGAAAATGGTACCAAGCGCTAATGTGATAAGCCTGGGTAGCCTCATAACTCAACGATTCCTTCCTCCGCGTCAAACTCCGCCTGGTTCTGTCCTGTTGTGCGGTACACAGATTCAGAGATGCTAGTCGGCGGATACTGGGGAGATGCGGCACGATATACAGGGATGCCCCGCCACGCTGAATCGATGTCGTACATTTCGAGGGCTGCCAACGACCTTTTTTCCTTATGCACCCGGAGCCCACTTGACGTTAGGCACCAGCACCCAGACTTGCGAGACCAGCCGTACGGCTGTGTCGATTCCAGCTCTCTCTAGGTGCTTAGTACTCGATTCTGAATATTTTGGCGCGAACAGATATTCTTCTTGTCTGCTGTTAACTACTCAGTTATCTTCCATTCACCGATCTCAGTAGATCAATCCAAGTCTCCCTTCCGAAGGTGGTCCCACAATGAAGTACCTCATCCTGCTGCTGACGCTGTTCCCATGTGCTGCAATAGCGCAAACTCAGTACAACAATATCGACGATTCCACACTCGTGGACACCGGGGGTGGAAGCGCGGGATGGGGCTCATGCGTCTCCTGTGCCGGCGGCAGCAACGACGCCGTCATTGCCACGTCGCCCAACCAGACGCGCCCTTCACGTGATGGCGCTAGCCGCGACTTCTACATCAGCGGTGCGGCATATGCGAATGGGCTTTGGTGGTACAAAGTTGGCGCCAACGACGCCGTCTCCAATTTCACTTTCGATTTCTGGTTAAGTGTCGCTTCCAATACGCAAGGAGCTCAGGCAATGGAGTTCGACGCATTCCAGTTCGTCAACAACCAACAATACATGTTCGGCACGCAGTGTAATTACGCGTCAGGCACCTGGGACCTGTGGAATGCCGGCGCAGGACGATGGGTTCACACTTCGATCCGCTGCCGCCAGTTCAGTGCCAACAACTGGTATCACCTAACATTCATGTTTCATCGCACGAGCGACGGCATGGAACATTACGACAACCTCGTGCTGGAGCAGTACAACGGCTCGGGACGACTTCGGTCGCGCAACACATACACATTCAACCAGGCATACCCGAGTGCGGCTCTGCCCCAGGGGTGGAGCGAGAACATGGGCGTGCAGTTCCAGATGGACATCGGCGCGACCGGGACCACGATGCAGGAGTGGGTGGACGAGGTGAGTTTGACGGCGTGGTGAGCTTGGCGATTGGATCAGTGGTGATTATCCCGAGTCGGCCTGCAATTCGCAGAGGAGATGCTTTCGCGAGCGTGCTCTCCCGGTGCGGGGCAGACATTGGCCACGATTGATGGGAAGTCTTACAATTCGGCCGGAGTGCCCCTAATCAAGAGCGATCGATTTTGGCATTTATAGGGGTGGTCGCCCTAAACTAATGCCGTTTCAGCCTCGTTTGAGAGTTCACCGCGACGTTCGGCCTGGGCGGAAAGAAAGATGGCGCTGATTGCCAGGCGACAGTTCGCTAAGCAAATAGGATTAGCCGCCGCACTGTTCGCGCGGCCATTAGGGGTGAGAGGTGAATCGCACTGGCTTCTGGGTTCGGTTAACCAGAATGGCCCTCCGGCGGACCCGCGCGCGATCCAAGAATTCACTTCCCAAATAGTCGGTCACGTAATCACGCCGGGAGCTGCCGATTATGACTCAGCGCGCTCGATCTTCAACCGAGCATACGATCTTCGTCCTGCCGCCATCGTCCGCTGCGGCAGTCCTTCCGACGTAGCGCGCTCGCTCGAGTTCGCTCAGATTCACCATCTTCCTCTGGCGGTGCGTGCCGGAGGCCACAGCCGGCTCGGGTTTGGGATGTGCGATGGTGGTGTCGTAGTCGACCTCTCCGCAATGAAAAGGGTTGAAGTAGACAGGGGCAAACGAGTCGCCCGCGCGCAGGCTGGCGCTCTCGTGCGCGATCTCGATACTGCCACCCAGCACTTCGGACTAGCTACCACCTCAGGCGGCTGCCCCACAGTCGGAATTGCCGGCTTTACGCTCGGGGGCGGAGAAGGCCGCTTGATGGAGAAGTACGGTGCCGCTTGCGACAACCTGCTATCGGCCCAAGTCTTCACCGTGGACGGGAGACTGATCGAAGCCAGCCCGCAATCCAATGCCGATCTCTTTTGGGCCATTCGGGGAGGCGGCGGCAACTTTGGCGTGGTTACGGAGCTGGAGTACCAGCTCCATCCCGTTGACCAAGTTCTCTCGGGGGCCCTCACCTATCCTCCCGGACGGATTGCGGATCTCTTGCAGACTTTCGTCGACTTTCTTGCTGCCTCCCCGGATGAGATGGACGCTTTTGCGCAGCTTCTACCATCGGAACAAGGCAGAAAGCTTAAAGTTGATGTCTGCTACTGCGGCGACCCTCGAAGGGGAAATGATTTGCTCCGACCGCTGCGAGCTCTTAAGCCGCAGGATGACGGCATCAAGGTAATGTCCTGTCTGGAAGCTCAGGCCGCCGGTGGATTTCTTGCAGCGCCGGTTGCGCACTTTCAGACTAATCTCGTTGTTCGAGAGCTTAGCGGAGCATGCATAGCGGCAATCGTAATGGCGACCCGAGATGCGCCAGCCAGCTGCAAGTTGATCATTGTGCCGTTGCGTGGGGCTGTGACCCGTGTAGGCATCACTGAGACGGCGTTTCCGCTGCGGGAGCCGGGATATGAAATCGATGTATCGGGTGTTTGGGACACCCCTGCAGGCAAGGCAGAAGTAGTGCAATGGGTGCTGGCTACGCGTGACAGTTTACAGCCGTTTCGCATGGAGTGTACGTCAACCAGCTGGGCGATACGAGTGAGCAACTTGTGCGCCGGACCTATGGGCCGAACTATGCTCGCCTAGTGGAGATCAAGAAAAAGTACGACCCAAAAAACGTGCTGAGACTCAACCAGAATATCAATCCCACCAGCGCTTCGGCAGTGAGCGGCAAATTGAAAATGTAAAGCGAAGACTGAAGTGGCTTATGCGCCAAGACGCTCCCCCAGTCCCGTTCCAGCAAACGTTTTGAACCACCTTACCCGTTCGAAAACTAAGCCAGGCGGCGTTTGCGAGCCCGTTTCGGCTTCTCAACTTTTGTTTCTCAATGCTCATTCAAGACTCTCGGTGTTTCGTCAACCGAGGAGGTACGGCACTGTTAAAGAACCGCCCTTGGCGCGACGAGGACGCACAAGCTCCGTCAGTTCCATCGCTAAGCTACCATTTTGAAAAGTAAAGTCCCGAGCCAGTCCCAACTCGCGCCATTCGCCCATCGGAATGGGAACACCCCGTTGCCGAGCAGCGGCCAAACCGCCAAATACGGCGTTATCTACGGCTAACCTGTGAATTGGGACGTCGCACCATAATCGCCACAAGCTGATTTCCTTCTTGCCCCACGGCGGGCGGCGGCGACAAAATGCGGACATAGGAGGGGCGGTTCCACGTTTTTCGCGGATCGCTCTGGGGCGAGTTCGCGTTGACGGACAATGTCATCGCAAACGGTGAACCGTGCACCGTGTGCCGGTTCTGGGTGATGCGCCTAAGGCGCGCGAGCCGCTGCGCTGCCCGAGCAGTATTTTGTTGCTCAAGCATATAGGCCAGCTCTACAGGAGTTAACAATGGAGAAGATCATCCCTCGCTGGGAGTGGCGCACGTTCGGCGAGAGTTTTGGTGAAGCGGATGCGCGATACGCAGCTCTGACACCGACTGACGTGCAGGAAAGCGATGAGTTGTACTTCCTGTCCGAGGCCAACAACGAAAATGTCAAAGTTCGTTTCGACCTCATGGACATCAAGACCCTGGTGGAGGTCAACGCTGAGGGCTTGGAGCAGTGGAAGCCGGTGATGAAAGCAAAGTTTCCCCTGCCCATTGCCGAAGTAAAGCAGGTACTTGAGGCACTGGGAGTCACTTCACCCTCGCTGGCTCGCGCTGAGTACACACTCGATCAGTTTATCGAGGAGTTAGCCGAACCCAATGGCTTACGCGGGGTGAGGGTACACAAGAAACGCACCCGCTACAAGGTCAATGGCTGCACGTCTGAGGTGACGGATGTTGTGGCTGACGGGCGGACAACTCGCACGGTTGCGCTCGAGCTGGAAGATGCGGCTCGCGTGATCGCCACCGTACGCGAGTTGGGCTTAGACCGATTCTCCAACATCAGCTACCCGCGCGGCCTGAAGCAACTGGTGGGCATGAAAGGTTAAGGTGAGCTGCAATGTCTCGGTACGCCGTCATTGACGTTGGCACCAACTCCGTGAAGCTCAATATCAGCGAGAGACGTCCGAATGGCTCCTGGCAAACGCTGGTGGATCGGGCCGAGATAACGCGCTTGGGCGAGGGCTTGGGGCAAACGGGCGAGATCGGCGCCGATGCCATGACACGAACGGTTTCGGCGATCGCCGGCATGGTCTCCCAGGCCCACGAAGCTGGCGTGGCAGCCCTCGTCGCGGTCGGCACCATGGGAATGCGGACGGCGCGCAACAGCCAGCAGTTCATCGATGAGGTCGAGCGCCATTCTGGAGTGCGCATCGAGATTATTCCCGGACAAGAAGAAGGGCGGCTGGCATACCTCGCGGTGAAAGCAGGCCTCGGTCTCGCCGAAGGCTCACTCGCAATCTTCGACACCGGCGGTGGAAGCACACAGTTCACGTTTGGTCGCGGCTCAAGGGTGGAAGAACTATTCAGTCTGAATGTTGGAGCGGTCCGTTTTACCGAGGAATATGGTCTCGCGAATGCAGTCTCGCAGGAGCAATTACAGGTCGCCATGGCGGCCATTGCGTCAGAGTTGACACGCATTGATGGGCGACCCTCGCCCGACGCGCTTGTGGGAATGGGAGGCGCGATTACTAACATGGCGGCCGTGAAGCATCAGCTCGCGAAGTACGATCCAGACGTTATTCAGGGCTCGGGAATTGAGCGTTCGGAAATCGAAAGGCAGATTGAGTTGTATCGCTTCAAGTCGTTGGAGGAACGCCGCGCCATTGTGGGCTTGCAGCCCAAGCGGGCAGACGTCATCCTGGCGGGCGCGTGCATCGTCAAGCTGGTGATGGAAAAGCTTGGCCGCGAGAGGCTAGCCGTCAGCGACCGGGGTTTGCGACACGGCATCCTGATCGACCGTTTTGCGAACTGATTGATTATGGGCGGTATTGCTGCGGTCTCAAACGTTGGACGCTCTCCGACCGTGATTTTGCAGAACGACGTCGTAAGCGAATCCTGTCCGCCAGTGTTGGGCCCGTTCAGATCTCATCGAATAGCCAGTTTCGCAACAGCGCAATGATTTTGCATTCTGTCCGGCCATCCTCCCGCAGGTCCGGGGTTGCGCACTTGTTTCGGCGCGATTTACCCCTTGCACTACAGCAGTTTCCGCCTATGCTATGCAAATGGCCGGGGTGAAAGTCTTGATTGTCGGCGCTGGATTGGGCGGTCTGGCCCTGGCTGGCTTCTTCGACGATTGCGATATCGAGTATTCAATTGTCGAAAGGCGCTCAGAGTGGTGTCATGAGGGATACGCGTTGGGCCTCTGGAATAACGGTCGCAACATCCTGCGCAAGCTTGGCCTCGCCGACCGCTTCGACCAAAACGAGATTGCGTTTCAAAGGGTCCTCATCAGCGACGGAAAGGGCAACCCGCTGCGCTGCTACAATCTCGCGCGCTTTTACGGGGAGTTTGGCATGGCGTACTCGCATATTCGTCGTGCGGACCTCCATCAGTGGCTGCTTGACCGAGCTGCCCGCAAAGTTCGGATGGGCGTCTCTGTCACATCACTTCTTGAAATGGAGGAGGTCGTCAGAGTCACGCTATCAGACGGATCAACAGAAACGTTTGATTTAGTGGTTGGTGCTGATGGCGTCCACTCCACCGTCCGTGATTGCTGTTTCAAGGAACATGTTGAGTCGTATACCAACTGGCGTGCATGGTACGTGTGGGTGGACCGGTCGTTTTGCCGCCCACGTGTCGTAGCACAATACGTCGCTCCCCGTGAGCTGGTCGCCGTTTTCGACGAGGGCGATAAGGCTCTGGTCGTCCTGGTTGCGAAGACTGATCATTCAATATGGGACGACCCCGAGGAGCGAGTGGAACGGCTGAAGCTGCTGTTCAAGGATGAACCTGCCATAGTTCCTGCTTGCCTGAGCAAAGCCGCGGCCGAAGATATTCTCCCAGCTGACCTCCTCGAAATCTCTCTGCGCCGTTGGCACACGGCACGAGTGGTGCTTATCGGCGATGCGGCGCATGGTTTCGAACCATTCGGGGGACTCGGCGGTTCCATGGCTTTGGAAGATGCATACGTCCTGGCAGCCGAATTAGCGAAAATGCCGAGAGTGGAGCCGCAGGAACTTTCGACAGCGTTAAGGCGCTATGAAGTTCTTCGAAGAAGTCGAGTCGGTCAGGCGCGGAAGGTAACCCGTCGCATGCAATGCTGGGGTACGATCGAATCGCCGTTTTGGCGCAACATTGTCAACCGGGTCGCGCCCATCGTGCCGCAGTCCTGGATTACCAAGGGGTACTTCGCGTTTATGCGACATGAGATGTGAAAACGCGCTCTTCCCCGCCACGGCACCCTCTCACACGTATCCCGGAAATCATCCTGCCAGAGCGGACGGCCGTGATTCGAGACCGCCGAGATCGAGTGCTTCCTAGATACCGACCAGTTGTCCGGTGACGATGCTCAGTCCGGGGATTGTCTCGTAAGCGTATCCCGTCACCGTTACCAGCACGGTGTAGCCGCTGGTCATCTGCACCGTCATGTAGGCCCAAGCGTACCGGACGTTGCCGTTGACAACGAATTGCTGTCCAATGTAACCAGCGAAGTTTCGGTCGGCTGGGCAACCGATATAGCGGAAGATGTTTTCGGCTCTATCCAGCTCGAAGTTGCTGCCGCTGTCAATTTCCGTGCCCAGTGGCAAGAGCTGCACCTGTCCGGGAAAGGCGACCACGATCCCCCCCTCAGGCTGCAATGGACGAATGGTGACCGACACCATGAAGCCGTCCCGCCCAAGACAGCGCCCCTCTTGGAACCTTTGAGACACCACGGAAACAAGAAAATCCGGCACCCCGTCGCGATTGAGATCAGTTTGAGTCCGCCCATCGTTCTCAATCGTCGTACGTAGAGGCGTGTAGACGATGAGCGCCTCGAGAGGACTGGCAAGCATGGTTAGTGCGATGACGGCCGCGAGCGCCGTATTGAGGAATGGTTTCATGGCGCCTCCTCTTCCGAACGGGTCTCATGAGCGAGATCGATGTGCACCGTCTGCGATCGAGTGCGATGTCACTCGAGGCAGCCGAACCCGGAGCCTCGCTACATACCGGCGAGTTGTCCGGTGACAATGCTCATTCCGGGGATTGTCTCGTAGGCGTATCCCGTAACGGTCACCTGCGCATGCTCGGAGTAGTACAGGGACACGTGGACATAAACCCATGCGTAGTGTTGGCCATCCCTAAGCGGCAACGCGAGCCCGAGATAGCCGGGAATGTCACGAGCCACGGGACAGCCGTGATAGTAAAAAATGTTTTCGCTCGTGTTGTACTCGAAGTTGCTTCCGCCACTGACCTGCTGCCCAGCGGCGAGCAGTTGTGCCTGTTGATGAGAAGAGACGACCACGCCATCTCCAACCGTAAGAGGCTCAATGCCGACCGCAACGCTCCAGATTGGGAAAAAGCCGTTGCACAAAGTCCTTCGGTCGCGAGTCGAGTTGAGGTAGACCTTGAATTCGGGTCTGCCGTCGCGGTTCAGGTCGATCAGAATATATCCGCTATCACTCACCGTGGTCTGGAGTGGGGTGTAGACGATCAGTGCCTGGACAGGAGAAGTGAGCATGGTCAGTGCTACACATGCGGCGAGTGCAGTTTTCAGGTATGGCTTCATGGGCGTCTCCTTGACGATAGACAGGGGCCCTGATCGAACTTCGAAAGCCGAGTTGTACGGGCTTGGAGGGAGCGGTTCGCTACCCATACTGCCGAGGGTTGGCCTCCAAGGGGGAGGCGCGAACGGTGAGCAAACTGTAGCCTTGACCACATGTTAGTGTCAAGGGGAGTACAAGTTGAGTGTAGACGCGAACCGTTGTTGCGAGCATGTGGGATTGACGCCCCAATATCCGTGATCCAACAGCGGCGAGGGCGCACCGGGGCCCTGTCGGATTACATCAAACTGTCTTATTCACTGACCCATGACCAAGCCCCGTAAATTCCAATTGCTGGTGGCGCTGGTAATTTCTCTTGCTGCGTTTGCCTGCGCGCAGAAGATCGCCGACATACATCCCCGGGGCTATGTCACCGATCTCGCTAACGTCATTACGCCAGATACGAAGGCACGCCTGGAGACGCTCTGCGCGGAGGTGCAACAAAAGACCGGTGCGCAGATTGCCGTCGTGACGGTCAATTCCTTCGAGGGCCAGAGCCGAGAAGACTACGCGGCCGATCTGTTCAAGCATCTCGGGATTGGGTCCAAGCAGGACAATCGGGGTGTTTTGCTGCTGGTGGCGCCTGGCGAACGGCAGTACAAGATCGAGGTGGGCTACGGCCTGGAGCCGGTGATCAACGACGCCCGTGCCGGCGACATTGGCCGCGAGATGGTGCCTGACCTCAAGCAGCAGGACTATAGCGGCGCCATACTGCTGGGCACCACACGTGTCGCCCAACTGATTGCGGCCGACAAGGGAGTGCAGCTGAATGGCGTTCCGGCGGACCAGCCAAGACCCGCCACGTCCGGCATGCCGTGGTGGCTGCCATGGCTGATTATCGCGATCGTCTTCTTCGGCATACGGGCGCTCACGCGTTCAGCCCGAAGGGGAGGTGGCGGGCCTCGAATGCGTGGAGGCGGCGGATCTGCGTTGCCATGGTTGCTGCTCGGCAGTCAGCTCGGGCGCTCAGGTGGCAGCTGGGGAGGCGGCTTTGGCGGGAGCTCCGGAGGGTATTCCGGCGGCGGTGGGTTCGGCGGCTTTGGTGGATTTGGCGGTGGAGCAAGTGGAGGCGGGGGAGCCGGCGGCAGCTGGTGACGCACGTCTGGGAGCGACAGCAATGAAGAAGCCGGAGGGTAAACTGCATGAGCTCGTCTCGCGCTTGCAGCAGGCATGCGGAGAAGAGTTGTTGTCCGTGGTCGTCTATGGCTCTGCGGCTCGCGACGACTTCCATGAGAAGTTCTCGGATGTGAACGTGCTCGTGGTGCTGCGAGAGGTGACATCCGGCTCGCTGGCGGCGCTGTCGGAGGTGTTTCGGTGGTGGACACGCGACCAGAAGCTGAGGCCGCCCCAGGTTATGGGGTTGGAAGAGCTGCGCGAGTCCGCTGACGTTTTTGCGATTGAGTTGCTGGACATCAAGCGCTCCCACCAGACGCTTTTCGGGACCGATGTGGTTGCGGACATCGACGTGCCCATGAACCTGCATCGCGTGGAGGTGGAGCACGAGCTCCGAACCACGCTGCTGCGACTGCGACATCATTTTCTGTTGGGCTCTGACGATGAAGACGAAGTTCGGACCGTGCTGGCGAAGTCAATCACCAGCGTGCTGACCTTGGCTCGTCATGCACTCATCGCCGTTGGGCAGGAGGTTCCGCAGGAAAGGGCGCAGGTGGTGCAGAAAGTCCGCGACGTGTTCGGGTTCGACGTGGGTTCATTACGCGCTGTACTGGATCTGCGCAACGATAGCCGCCAGCCGAGGGATGTTCGCGAGCTGTACGCATCGTATATGGGCACGATCCAGATGCTGGCTCACGAGCTGGATCGCCGGGCCCCAAAGCGGAACCTGCAGACATTGCCGTAGAGTTGTCAGCCAACTTGCATACGCAGGAGAGAGATTGTCATGAAAGCAGGAGTGATCGCGCTGATCATCATCGTGTTGCTGGTATTTTGGGTAGGCAGCACGTTCGTCGGACACCGGAACGAGATGGTTCGCAAGCGCGAACAGGTGAATGCAGCCTGGTCGCAAGTAGATGTCGTGCTGCAACGCCGCGCCGACCTCATCCCCAACCTGGTGGAGACGGTGAAGGGTTTCGCGGCACACGAGGAAAAGGTGTTCGGCGACATTGCCGCAGCACGCGCTGCGATGATCGGTGCCAAGACGCCGCAAGAAAAGATCGCTGCCAACTCGCAACTCGATTCAGCTTTGGGACGCCTGCTGGTGGTGGCCGAAAATTATCCGCAGCTGCGCTCCAACGAAAACTTTCTGCGCCTGCAGGATGAGCTCGCCGGCACGGAAAACCGCATCGCCATTGAACGCCGCCGGTATAACGAAACGGTGCAGGACTACAACACGTACATCTCGTTGTTCCCCAACAACCTCGTGGCAAGCTTTTCAGGATTCACCCGCAATGACGCGTATTTCAAGACGGACGAGGGAGCGCGTCAGGCTCCGAAGGTCAATTTTGGCGCTCCTGCGCAGCAACCGGCGCCCGCCCCGGCTCGTTGAACCGCCGGGCGGCCGCTCGGAGTATGACCCGGCCTCGGAAACGAGCTCGAATGCCGTAACATCTGTTCTGTGAGTACTCATCCTAGTTCTGAGGTGGAAAACGAAAACATGGCGCCCCGAACCGCACTGATTACCGGAGGAATGGGTGGACTTGGTGAAACCATCAGCATGAAGATGCACGACGCTGGGTACCGCGTCATTGTGACCTTCTCCCCGGCTAACAAGAACTCTGAGAAATGGCTCGCTGGCATGGAAGGACGCGGGTATCGCTTTTCGGCAGTGTCTATCGATGTGGCCGATTACGATTCCTGCGAACGGGGCGTAGCGCAGGTTCACCAGGAGGTGGGCCCGATCGACATTCTTATCAACAACGCCGGTATCACGAAGGACCATACCTTCAAGAAAATGACCAAGGCTGACTGGGATGTGGTCATCCACACCAATCTCGATTCGGTGTTCAACATGACCAAGCAGGTTTATGACGGCATGGTCTCGCGAGGGTGGGGTCGCATCATTAACGTTTCATCGGTGAACGGCCAGAAAGGCGCCTTCGGTCAGACCAACTACGCGGCGGCCAAAGCTGGCATGCACGGATTCACCAAGTCTCTTGCCCTGGAAGTTGCCAGGAAGGGCGTCACCGTTAATACCATCTCGCCTGGCTACATTGGAACGCAGATGGTGATGGCTATTCCAAGCGATGTGCTCGATAGCAAAATCCTTCCGCAGATTCCACTCAACCGGCTCGGAAGGCCGGACGAGGTCGCCGGCCTGATCGTCTACCTGTGCTCGGAAGAAGCGGCATTCCTCACCGGTGCCAACATCTCCATTAACGGTGGCCAGCACATGCAATGAGAGCATGATTTCTGGCGAGCCAAGACCGCGAGACGCTCGACGACGATTGGAATCGGCCGAGCAGTTTGCGAGCGCCGGCGTAGGACGACGTCATTTCAGACTGTTGCTTCTCACGCCGCGCGCTGCTCGCCTGACAGGAACACGTCCTTTGCTCCAGTATGTTCCAGGATCTTGCGCGCGGTTTGTGCCATCTGCACGGTTTCGCAGTGCACGGAGAGCAAGATGCGTCCGCGTTTGATCTCTTCCTCGTAACGCTTGGCCTCGATCTCGGGCAAACCAAGCCCGATCAGTGCCCCGGCGATCCCGCCAATCGCGCTTCCGACTCCAGCACCCGCAATTGCGGCGACCACCGGCCCCGCAGCTAGCAACGGACCGATGCCGGGAATCGCCAGCATCCCGATCCCTGCAAGCCAGCCGAGTGCTCCGCCCACAACCAGTCCTGTGCCGCCGCCCGCCAGCGCGCCTTCGGGAGCTTTAGTGTTTTTCTCCAAGGCGAATTCCTTATTCAGGTCGCGGTCGGGAAAGACGACGGAGATATCGTTGCTGTTGAATTTGCCGGTGCGAAGTTCCTCCACCGCTCGCTCCACATCCTTGCGTTCGCTATAGACCCCATAGACTCCGGTGGGACGCGGAGCGCCTGCGGCGAAATAGGTGGCCGTTGCCGGAGCCGCCGGACGCTTAGCTCGCCGCGCCTCAAAGCCTTCGCGCAGGCGGCGTCGGAGATTTTGCAAATGGCTGCTGGCATGTACCCGGGATGGATCGGCATCGTAACGCCAATTCCGACGGTAGTCCGATTCATACTGGTTAAACGCGTCATCGGAAAGCAGCGTATCGTCACGAAGCTCCGGCAGGGTTTCGACATCCGCCTGCCGCAAATTGACATATAAGTTGTCGTCGTTGCCGTAGGCGTACACCTGATCGGCGGGAACGAGGAAGCGCCGGGTGCGTAGCCAGCCCGCGTCTACCAGCAGATAGCGCAGATCGCCGGACTCGTCAATCAGACCGTCGTGCACGGTGCCAAGCTTTCCCTCATCGGGCCCATAGACGTCCATTCCACGCAGGTCCTGCAGATAATCGCTCTCTAAGGCAGAAACTTTGGTCAGCATGAGCCCTCCCGAAAATTGTTCTGGTCGTTAAGACCATCGCCCTGCGGCAGGGGTTGCACCGGACGTTGCGGATTGCGCAGGAGCAATAAGCGAAAGAGGGGAGCTACGTTCTTTGCAGGGGCAAGCTGCGAAGGCGCTCGCCGGTTGCGGCAAAGATCGCGTTCGCAATCGCCGGCGCCACGCCCACAATCGGCGTTTCACCGGCACCGGCTGACGGCAGGTCCTTGCGATCCACCAGCACCACCTCGATGTGCGGCATATCGGCGAATCGGGGCACGCGATATTCGGAAAAACGCGCATTCAGGATCCGGCCATTTTCGAAGCGTATGGCTTCGGAAAGCGCTCCGCCGATGCCCATCATGATGGCACCCTGAATCTGATTGCGCAGTCCGTTCGGATTCACAACCGCGCCACATTCAAAAGCCTCGACCACCCGCCGAACTCGCACCGTCTTGTTTGGACCGATTTCAACTTCTGCAACCGTGGCGATATAGCCGCCCTTTTCGACGCCGCCGGCGAAGCCGAAGCCGCGCTGGGCAGAGGACTTTTTCCTCCCCCAGCCCGCCTTGTCGGCGGCCGCTTCAAAAACCGCACGCAGCCGTTCGTCGTTGAGGTTTTTCAGCCGGAATTGCAGGGGATCCATGTTGACGGCGTGCGCCACCTCATCCATGTGCGACTCGCGCGCAAAGTGATTTGCCGTGGCAGCCAGGCCGCGATATGCGCCCTGCCGCAGCGGCGCATCTACGGGGTGGAACTGCACAAACTTGTTCGCGACCTTATACGGAGTATCCAGGGCCGACGGACCCGAATTGTAGTTGTGGCATTCCCAGGCGGTCAGCACGCCATCGCGTTGCGCACCGCTGTTGATCTCGATCACTCCGGCCGGACGAAAATACGCCCAGGTGAATTCCTCCTCGCGCGTCCACACGAGCTTCACGGGCTTGTTAGCAGCCTTCGCCAGTCGCGCTGCCTCCACCGCCGCGTCGCCAATGTGCTTGCCCCCGTAAGCGGCACCCGTATCAGGCATGATGACGTGAACGTTGTCGGAGCTTATGTGGAAGGCTGCGGCAAGCTGGTCCCGGACAGCAAACGGCCGCTGCGTGCCGGTCCAGACCGTCAGCTTGTCACCTTGCCACTCCGCCACCGCCGCGCGTGGCTCCAGCGGCGCGTGCTGGATGTAGGAGACTGTGTAGGTCTGGGAAAGCTTCACCGGCGCCGATGCAAGCGCGTCCTTCGCGGATCCCGTTGTCTTCGGCGGCTCGCTGTCGCCCTTGTCGGCGTTTGCCTTCAGGTATGCGAACAGCTCCCGGTCGGAGATCTGCGGCGGGACCTTCCATTCGGCCTTCAACGCAGCCGATGCCTGCTCCGCGGTCCAAAGATCGGGCGCGGCGACTCCAACGAAGTCCCCATCATGAACCATCGTGATGTCGCCGTACTTGCGCGCGCCGCTGTCATTCAGCGACACGAGGCTGGCCTTGAATCCCGCAGGCCGAAGCACCTTGCCGTGCAGCATTCCCGGACGCGCAATGTCGGAGGGGTACTGATGTTTTCCAGTAACGAACGCCGCCCCATCGACTTTCGTGACCGGCTGCCCTGCAATCTTCCACTGTGTCGGGGGTGTGAGGGCCGGATCGGCTTCCACGACTTGCACCAGCTTCTGGCCATGGGTTAGTTCGCCGTAGCTGAGCGACTGCTTCGTCTTCGGATTCGTGATCTCGCCGTCCTCAGCGACAAGCGAATCCGCTTCGACCTGCCACTGTTGCCCGGCGATTTTCTGCAGCGCTTCGCGGGCTGCCACCGCCATGCTGCGGAGTTGCGGCGCCATTGTAGGAGTGGTGCGGCTCCCGAAGGTCCCCATGTCCCACGGCACAAGCGCCGTATCGCCCATCACCATCGTGATCGAAGCCACCGGAACCCGGAGCTCCTCGGCGACCTGCTGCGCCAGCGACGTTCGAATGTTCTGTCCCACCTCCACCTTGCCTGTGTAGACCGTCACTTCGCCGCTGTTCGCGACGTACAGCCACGCGGCAATCTCCTTGGGCAATTCATGGTGGCCGCCCATGCGGCCCGACTCCTGCGCCGCCAAGGGTGCTCGAGAAGCACAGACCAGGATTCCGCCACCCAAAACTTTCAGGAAATCGCGGCGATCGAGCTCGAAGCAACGCAGCACGCCAGCAATCTCATGCTGCTTGAGCTCGTCGGCGAAGCCTTCATCCACTGTCTTTTGCATCGTGGTCTCAAGCCTTACGCTGCGCCTGCGCGGCGCGCTGGATCGCCGCAACAATGCGCGGATAGGTGCCGCAGCGGCAGATGTTGCCGCTCATGCCGTGAACGATTTCTGCTTCGGAAGGCTGCTTCTTGTCGCCGAGCAGCGAGATTGCGGAGAGAATCATTCCCGACGTGCAGTAGCCGCACTGGAATGCTTCTTCATCGAGAAAGGCCTGTTGCACAGGATGAAGATGTTCGCCCGACGCCAGGCCCTCGATGGTGACAACCTGCTTGCCGGCGGCCTCAGAGAACGACGTCAAACAGGATCGCACCGCTTTGCCGTTCAACAGCACGGTGCAGGCGCCGCACTGTCCCTCGCCGCAGCCATACTTGGTTCCCGTTAGCTCCAGGCGATCGCGCAACACCCACAGCAAGGGTTGATCGGGCGGCGCCGCAACCCGGCGTTTCTCGCCATTGACTGTTAGTTCCACGACATCCATGTGCCCTCGCCAACACTGCGATTATAGGTCGGCCGAGAGTAGCTGGTGTTGCGTGCAGACAGACTCCCGACGCCAATCAGACCATCCTCGGAGCTACGCGAAGCAGATGGACTAGGCTTTCTTGCCACCCAGCCAAAACAATCTTTCCCACACGGCTGTCGGTGGTTGCAATGTGCTGTCGGAGCAATTCAAGCACGACGCCGTGTTCAGCTTCGCTGACATCGGCTAGCGCCGTTACCTCGACAAACTCGGGATGGAACATCCGGCGACGAACGAACTCTCCGTCCGGGCTCCACACATAGGCCATGCCCCCGCTCATGCCTGCTCCGAAATTCCTTCCCGTCCCGCCCAAAATCAGCACCAGACCTCCGGTCATGTATTCGCAGCCGTGCTCGCCAACGCCCTCGACTACCGCGGTCGCCCCGGAGTTGCGGATCGCGAATCGCTCCCCTGCACTTCCCGCAGCGAACATGAATCCGGCGGTCGCGCCGTAGAGGGCAACGTTGCCAAGTATCACTTGGGACCCGCGCGCCTGGGCGAGGCTGCGGAACGGCCGCAAGATGAGCTTCCCTCCGGAAAGACCTTTGCCCACGTAATCGTTCGCCTGGCCTTCCAACACCAGCGTCATGCCCTCGGTTGCGAAGGCGCCAAACGACTGCCCTGGCGTCCCATACAGTTCAATGTTGACGTCGGGCGACATCAACGGATCGCGGCGGCGCAGCAGCGCCAACTCACCTGCCAGGCGCGCGCCCAACGTGCGATCTTCGTTCTTCACCTCAACCTTCGCGCGAAAGCGCTTGCCCGCCGTAGTGGCTGCGAATGCCGGCTGCGCCCAGGCTTCGTCAACAGGCGAATGTTCCTCGGGACGCGTATTGCGCTGCCCCTGCCAACGCAGCGGACCGTCACCGGTCGCAGCCAGCAGGGACTCCAGATTCAGGCCCGCATCCGATTTCACCTGCCGGAGCAGGTCGGTCCGGCCTATCGCTGCGTCCAACGACGACAGCCCCAGTTCCGCCAGGAGCGCGCGCAGATCCCCAGCGATGTGGGTGAAGAACTGGACAACGTTCGCCGGCTTGCCGCGGAATTTTGCGCGCAGTTCGGGACGCTGGGTCGCAATCCCTGTCGGGCAGGTGTTCAGGTGGCACTGCCGCGCCATGTCACAGCCAATCGAGATCAGCACCGCGGTGCCGAAGGAGAACTCGTCAGCTCCCAGCAGGGCCGCTAACAACACATCGCGTGCAGTTGCCAACCCACCATCAACCCGCAGCCGCACGCGGCCGCGCAGGCCGTTGTGCCGCAGCACCTGCTGTGCTTCCGCCAGGCCGAGCTCCCAGGGATTGCCGGCATACTTGATGCTGCTGAGCGGCGAGGCTCCGGTGCCGCCGCTGTGCCCGGCAATATGGATATAGTCGGCGTAGGCTTTGGCAACGCCGGCGGCTACAGCGCCGACGCCCAACTGCGAAACCAGTTTCACTCCAACGGCAGCGCGAGGATTTACGCGCTTCAAGTCGTAAATCAGTTGTGCCAGGTCTTCAATGCTGTAGATGTCATGATGCGGCGGCGGGCTGATGAGCGATATTCCCGGTTGCGCATGACGAAACCGCGCAATCAGCTCCGTCACCTTGTGTCCCGGCAGCTGCCCGCCTTCTCCGGGTTTCGAGCCCTGTGCGATCTTGATTTCCAGCTCTTCGGCATGCGCCAAGTATTCGGCCGTCACCCCGAAGCGTCCCGAGGCCACTTGCTTGATTTTGTTGTTGCGCGGCAGGTAGGTCCCCGCGTGGTGGGAGTCGCGAACATAGGCAAGCGGATCTTCCCCGCCTTCACCGGTATTCGAGCGAGCGCCCAGCTCATTCATCGCCACGGTGATGGTCTCGTGCGCTTCAGGGCTGAGAGATCCCAGCGACATCGCGCTGGAGACAAAACGGCGAACCAGGGTCGAGCTCGGCGCAACCTCTTCCAGCGGCAGCGGCTCTGCCGCAGGCACGGTGGTGAGCAAGTCGCGCAGGAGTACCGGCTCACCTTGCTCGCGTGCCGCCGCATACGACGTCCACGCCTCGTCGCGTGCGAGAGCGGGTGCGGCCGCCGCTACGCTCCCCTTGCCTGCACCAACCGCAGCCTGCAGTTGACGTGTTCGCTGCGGCTCCCACATGTGCGGCTCAGCTCCGCTGTCGCGCCGAAAGCGCATCCAGCCGTAGTCCGGCAGTTCGGCTGCGGTGTCGTCCAGCGCCCACGACGCTCGCACCGTCACCTCAATCTCCGCAAATCCCCAGCCGCCGATGGGTGAGGCGCTCCCGGTGAAGCAACCGTCGACTACAGCCGTGTCGAGCCCCAAAATGTCGAACAGTTGCGCCGCGCGATAGCTGTCGATTACCGAGATGCCCATCTTCGACATAACCTTCGCCAGGCCTGATTCGATCGCCTTGAGCATCGCCGCTTCTCCCGCGTGGCCCGCCAGCGACCGTGCGGCATGCAGTGCCAGCCACGGGCACACCGCCCCGGCACCGTATCCGATCAGCACAGCCACATGATGCACATCGCGGCAGTCTCCGGCTTCGACGGCAATGCCCGCCTCGGTGCGCAGCCCGGCTTCCACCAATGCATGGTGCACTGCGCCGGTTGCCATCGCCATCGGAATCGGCAGGCTTTGGGGCGAAGCGGAACGATCGGTCAGCAACAGGAGGTGGTTGCCGGCACGGACCAGCTCAACGGCCTTACGCCTCAGGTGTTCAATGGCAGCTTCAAGTGTGCCGTCGGGGGCGAATGTGCACTGCAATGTCGCCAGCGGCAGTTCTTCGCGCAACGGGTACCTGCCCTGACACAGCGCCGCCATCTGCCCGAGCGACAACAACGGCGCCGGCAATACTAGTCCGGGCAGCGGAGCATGCTTGTCCAGCAAGTGCGGCCACGGGCCCAGGCGCGTGCGCAACGACATCACACACGCTTCGCGAATGGGATCGATCGCAGGATTCGTCACCTGCGCGAAGCGCTGCCGGAAGAAGCCGTAGAGCGAGCGCGGGCTGCGGGCCAGTGGAGCAATCGGCGTATCGTCGCCCATTGACCACATGGCTTCTTTGGCATCCATCGCCATGGGCGCCAGCACCATCTTCACGTCTTCGCGCGTGTAACCGAATGCCCGCTGCAACCGTGCCAGATCGAGCTCTCCAACCGGCGCGCCGGGTTCCGGCGCCGCTTCGAGCGGAACGTCATCGATCACCGGCGCATAGTCCGTCAATTGGTCGAGGTAACGATCAAGCGCTTCTTCTTCGAGCAGTCGCTGATTCTCGAGATCGAGCAGGAGCATTCGCCCTGGGCCAAGCCGGCCGCTACGCACGATCGATTCTGCACTGGCGTCGGCCAGGCCGACTTCCGAGCCCGCAACCATCAGTCCCGCATCGGTGATCACGTAACGAAACGGGCGCAGACCGTTGCGGTCCAGGGAAGCGCCCAGCAAGCGGCCATCGCTGAACACCAGCGCCGAGGGCCCATCCCAGGGCTCCATGCAGTCGGCATGATAGCGATGAAACAGCGTCTCCTTGCCAGCCTGCGCGGGCGCTATGAGCAGTCGCATCGCCTCAGCAACATTGCGGTCGTAATTCGCCAGCAGCTCGGCGACCTCGTCCAGGGTCATGGAATCGGAGGCTTCGCGGCTGAAGAACGGCTCCGCCTCTCTCGGCAACGTCGCCCGGCGACTTTCCATGTGCGCCCGATTGCCCCAGATGGTGTTGATCTCGCCATTGTGCGCCAGCATCCGCAGCGGCTGCGCGCGGTGCCAAGACGGCAGCACGTTCGTCGCGTATCGCTGATGAAAAATGGCGAACGGGGTGACAAATTCCGGGGATTGCAGGTCGGGATAGAACTCCTGCAGCAGCCGCCCAGCACACAGCGCCTTGTAAACAATAGTTCGTCCAGAGAGCGAGCACACGTAAGAATCGGCAACTTCCCGTTCGAAGGCTTTGCGCGCCATGAAGAGCTTGTGCTCGATCTCAGCTTCGCTCCATTTCCCTTCCCTGGGGCTCGCCATCAGTGCCTGGCAAATGACCGGCATCGATGCCGCCGCGATCTCACCGAGAACCTCGC
>JADMIO011201707.1_pt1 | contig 44932 bp, 30 predicted proteins | sample 8958161 | NCBI WGS metagenome assembly JADMIO01 (sample SAMN16585339, study PRJNA669376) | soil metagenome | isolation source: Crop rotation soil | place: USA: Cullars Rotation, Alabama | collected 2011
CCGCGACAACTTGTCCACGTGGAATTCTAAGCTTAGGATCCCAATGTGCTGGAAAACTTCCTGGCGATGTACGTCTTCGGCGCCTCGTTCGGCCCGCTCCTCACGGGCACGCTCAGCGAACATTTCACGCGAGCCTCGGCGACGGAGGCCGGGGTCTCCACCTTCACGAGGGGCACGCTGGAGCCGTTCCGCGGCGCCGGGCTCCACTCGGCGATGTATCTCGTGCCGGTACTGGGCGGCGTCCTGGCGTTGGTGCTCTTCGCCGCCGCGTGTACGGTCCGGAAGGACATGGAGGTCCTGGATCGCTGGATGCTCAGCCTGCGAGGTTCGCCTGGGCCCGTACCGGCCCTTCAAACGGCGACGCCCGGTGCGAGCGATGGGCCGGTCGCCGATGGCTGATGCCCTCTCGGAAGCAACCTTGCCGGGTCCCCGGCCCCGCGTCCCGAAGGCCAGGACAACCGGCTTGCTTCCGGGGAGCGGGAGGGGGATCATCGCAAAGTCCGGACCGGCCACCATCCACCATGAGTGAGGGCCCGACGATGAGACCGATCTCGCGCAGGACCATCCTCGAGGCCGGCGCCCTGGGCGTGGCGGCCCTGGCCTCCGACGCCGCGCCCTCCCGGGCCGCGGCCGATCGGCGTGTCATCGTCGGCCTGATCGGCGCCGGGGGGATGGGGGGCAACCACCTCCGGCTCCTCGCCGGCCGGCCCGACGTCGAGGTCGCCTACGTCTGCGACGTCGACCGCGACCGCCTGGCCGAGGCGGGATCGGTCGTCGAGAAGGGGTCGGGCAAGGCACCGAAGGGGGTGGAGGACCTCCGCCGCGTCCTCGACGACCGCGAGGTCGAGGCGGTCTGGATCGCGACCCCCGACCACTGGCACGCCCCCGCGGCGATCCTCGCCCTGGACGCGGGCAAGCACGTCTACGTCGAGAAGCCGTGCTCCCACAACATCCGCGAGGGGCGGCTGATGGCCGAGGCGGTGGCCCGGTCGGGCAGGCACCTCCAGGTCGGCACCCAGAGCCGCAGCACGGCCGTGGTCCGCGACGCCATCGACCGCGTCCGCGGCGGGGCGATCGGCGAGGTCCTGGTCGCCAAGGCCTGGAACAGCCAGCGGCGCCGGTCGATCGGCAAGACGGCGCCGTCGGCCCCGCCGCCCCGGCTCGACTTCGACCTCTGGCTCGGCCCGGCGCCGGCGGTCCCCTACCGCTCGAACCTCCTGCCCGGCCAGTGGCGTTGGTGGCACGACTTCGGCTGCGGCGACATCGGCAACGACGGCGTCCACGACATCGACGTGGCCTGCTGGGGCCTGGGCGTCGAGTCCCACCCGGGCCGGGTCGCCTGCCTGGGGGGCAAGTCGTTCTTCGACGACGACCAGCAGTTCCCCGACACCCAGTACGCCGTCTTCGAGTACCCCGACGCGGCCGGACCGGGTCGGTCCAGGCAGCTCATCTTCGAGCAGCGGATCTGGTCGCCCTACGTCCAGGAGGGGTACGAGAACGGCGCCGCGTTCTACGGGACCGGCGGGATGCTGGTCATCGGCCACTCGATCGGCTGGGCTCTCTACGGGCCCGGGAACAGGAAGCTCGCCGAACGCGCCGGCCCGGCCGACCTGGCGGCCCACCATCAGGACTTCCTCGACTGCGTCCGGGGCACCTCGAAGCGGCCCAACGCCGACGTCGCGGCCGGCCACCGCGCGGCCACCCTGGTCCACCTGGCCAACATCGGGGCCCGGGTCGGCCGGGCCCTCCACTTCGACCCGCGGACCGAGTCGATCGTCGGCGACGCCGAGGCCGCCTCGATGGTCGCTCGCCGCTACCGCGAGGGCCACTGGGCGGCGCCGGAGGCGACGTGAAGGCCCGATCGCCGCGAGGGGAGATCCGCCCTCAAGCGGGGGGCAGGACGGTGAGCGGGTGGGCCGCGCGGTCGGCCAGCGGCATCGCGACCAGGCCGCGTCGCCCATGCGAGGCGTAGCAGGCCAGGACCATCTCGACCGCGGACCTCGCCGACCGGGCGTCGGTGCCCGGCTGGGTATCGGTCTCGACGGCGCGGATCAGGTCGGCCACGATGGCCCGATTGCCGGCGGCCAGCGGGTCGCCGCCGGCCGGGCCGGGTGGATCACCTCCCTCGGCGGCGATCGGCGACCACGATCCCGGGCCGGTCGCGGCCCAGGAGGGGTCCGGCAGCAGAAATGCGGGGGGCATCCACCCGGTGCCCATCCGGATGCACCCCCTCGAGCCGCAGATCGTCAGGCCGAACCGGGCACCCGCCTCCTTCGGCCTCGAGGTCGCGAAGTGGGCGACCGCCGGGCTGTCGCGGAACCCGAACATGGCATCGACCCGGTCGCCGGCCAGCGGCCCGATCCCCTCGGCCCCCGCCCGGACCTCGCCCGGCCCGACCGGCCGCCCGCGCTCCGAGACCCGGGCGAAGCACCACGACGGCTCGCCGAGCAGGTCGCGGCAGAGGTCCAGGAGGTGGACGCCCAGGACCATCAGGTCCTCGCCCCCGCCCCGTCGGTCCTCCTTGCCCCGGGTCCGTACTTCCAGGACCTCGCCGATGGCCCGCTCGGCGATCAGTTGCTTGATGCGCCGGTAGCGGGGGCTGTATCGCGTCTGGAAGGCCATCGCGAGCTTGACGTGCGAGCGGTCGCAGGCGTCGACGATCGCGTCGCAGGCGGCCAGGTCGGGGGCGAGCGGCTTCTCGCAGAAGATGCCGAGCACGCCGCGCTCGGCGCAGGCCAGGATCATGTCCTTGTGCCCGTCGAGCCAGCGGGGCGCGACCACGACGAACTGGGGCTTCTCGCGCTCCAGCATCGTCCGGTAGTCGCCGTAGGCCCGCTCGACCCCCAGGCGTTTCGCCGCCCCGGCTCGGCCCGTGGGGTCCTCGTCGGCGACGGCCACGAGCTCCAGCTTCGGCTGATCCCGCACGGCGAGATCGAGCCCGTGGCCGTAATCACCCCGACCCGTCCGGCCGATGACCGCCACTCGATAAGGGGGAGCGAACATGCTGGTCGACTCCTCGGGCCTCGGGCCTGAGTACCGATGCTCTCGCGACGGCCAGGCCGTGTCAACCGGTGGCGCGGGGACCGGCCCGTGAATCCGGCCCCGAACGCCGACAATCGCTCGACCGGCTGCTCAATCCGTGATTACGTGCGGTTACCCGCGGGGTAACGCCTCGACTGCGGCGACCGCGGCGTGGGATGTATTCCCAGTGCGCGGCCGGATCGGTTTGGATCGCCGTCCCGCTCACCGGCACCGCCGAGCGGGCCGCGTCCACCGCCACGAACGCGGCGCCGAGCTCTTTCGCGAGCCGCCAGCCATACGGCTTCGACTCGAAGACGTAATCCGGACGGCCCGGCAGCATCCGCGGCAGGGCCAACCGCCAGAGGTCCCAGAAATTCGGATTTTCGTCCGGCTGCTGCGGCAGCTCGTCGGTCAAGTGGACGACGTTGTCGAACGGGAACAGCTCTTGCATCCAGCGGAACCGCGGCGCCCCGGGGATCGGTTCCCGCCGCAGCGAGCAGACGACGATCGGGAGACGGTCGACGAACCGGCCGGCGAACTCCCCGAGGTAGACGTGCCCGAGGTGCGGGGGCATGAACTTCCCGAGGAGCATGCCGGCAGTCATCGGTCGGCCCCGTCGAGCGCGGCGACGTATCGGCGGATCAGCCCCGGCTCCGGCGGCGGGCACGCGATCCCGCTCCCGTCGAGGGCCGCGACGGCATTCGTCTGGTCGAAGCGAGAGCCCGTGGCCCGGAACAGGTCGGTCTCCCGGAGCCGATCGAAGTCCTCGCCGGGGAGCGAACGACACAGCCCGAGGAATGCCGCCGCGGCCGTCGGGTCGAGGCCCGCCGCCCGCTCTCGGAACTCCGTCGCCGGGAGCGGCTCGAGCCGTACGCCGGCTTTCCGGACCGCGTCGAGCAGTTCCGCCAGCGAGAGGCTGCGCGGGTTCGCGAGGTGGAATGTCGCCCCGTCCGGGTGGTCGGCGAGCGAGATCCGGGTCTGGGCCGCGGCCGCGTAGTCGACCGGCGTGATGTCTGAGGCTCGGTTCGTCCACGCCTGCCGGGTGGCCGCCGATCCGGGCCAGCCCCCGGATGAACTGCGTGAATGGGTCGCGGCCCGGCCCACGGCCGGTTCGGGTGTCCCCGCTGATGAGGCCGCGGCGGTAATGCACGACCGGCCCGAACAGCCCACCGGCGCGTCGCAGCAGCCGCTCGGACGCCCACTTCGTCTGCGCGTAGCCGCCGTACACCTGGCCGGTCGCAGTCAGGCCGTCACCTTCGTGGTGGACCCCGCGGTCGCGGTCGGTGGAGACGAACACGGAGAGCGTCGAGGCGTAATGGAGCCGCTTCGGCCGCCCGGTGCCGGCCAGGCCCAGGACGGCCGCCGCGTCCCCGAGGTTCGCCGGGCGCAGCCGACGATACGGCCGGACCACGTCCACCGCGGCCGTACAGTGGCGCAGCGCGTCGACCCGATCGGCGAGGCCGATCCACGCGGCGGCCGACAGCCCGAACCGCGGCCGCTCCAGGTCGCCGACGATTGGGCGGACCCGCGGCCCGGGCGGGAGCCGGCGGAGGTCGCGGACGAGGCAGGCGACTTCGGCGGATGTGCGGGTGAGCAGCTCCTGGAGGAGAGCCGGCGGCAGATCGACGTGCGTGATCGCTCGGTCCCGGATCAGCCGGATCAGCCGGAACGCCGCGCCGGTCCGCCAGCACGCGACCGCCGCGGCCACGAACCTGGCCGATCGGTCGAGCGCCAGCCCGACCGACTGTTCCGGTCGAACTCCAGACCGCGCGAGTTCCGCGGCCATTGAGCGGCCGACTCGCGAGGTCGGCCGCCCGACGCCCGAGGGGATCGGGATCAGGACATCTCCAGCCCTCGCATGGTCGACCGACCGGTCGAGAAGGCCCCCGCCTCGATCCCCAGCCGCTGGAGCATCGAGACGTAGAGGTTCGAGAGCGGGTAATTGTTGTTGGTGTCGAACGCGAGATGCTGGCCGTGGCGGAAGCCTCCCCCGGCCAGGAGCACCGGCAGGTTGACGTTGCTGTGGCTGTTGGCGCTGCCCATGCAAGTCCCGTAGAGGACCTGGGTCCGGTCCAGGATGGTCTCGGGCCCCTCGGGAGACCGGGCCAGGGCGGTCAGGAAGCGGTTCAGCGCGTCGAATTGGCGCTCCTCGTGGCCCCTCAGCTCGGCGACGACCTCGGGCCGATTGCCGTGGTGGGTGATGTTGTGGATCACCGTCGTGTCGATGAACAGCGAGACCACCCGGGTCGAGTCGGTCTCCAGGGCCAGCCCGATCAGGTCGAAGAACTGCCGGGTCCTGCCGACGAACTCCATCGACCCCTGAATGTCCTCGGGCGCCCGTGCGGCGACGACCGGCTTGGGCTTCTGCTCCCAGTCCTCCGAGGCGTGCATCCGCCGCTCCAGCTCGCGGACGGAGGTGAAATACTGGTCGAGCCGCGAGCGGTCGGGCCCGGAGAGCGTGCGGTCGAGCCTGGCGGCCTCCTCGCCGAGGAAGTCGAGCATGCTCCGCCCCTGCCGGAGGGCCTCGACCGCCTCGGCGACTTCCGCCGGATTGCCCCGGACGAAGAGCTTCTGGAACAGCTTTTTCGGGCTCTTCTCGGCCGGGATCGGGGCGCCGTTGCGGGTGTAGCTGAGAGTCTGGTTCTCGGACGTCATCGCCAGGACGAGCGAGGGGTGCCGGGTCCGGTTGCCGACCTGCTCGGCGGCGAACTGGTCGAGCGAGATCTCGTTGCGGAACCCGCCCCGCTCGGGGTGCGGCGTCCCGGTCAGGAAGCAGCGCTCCGCCTGGTGGCCGCCGGTGACGCCGGGCAGGCTCACGCCCGAGAAGACCGTGATCCGGTCGCGGTGCTCGACGAGCCGGGCCAGGTACGGCGTGGCCGCGTAGCCCCGGCCGGCGGCCTCGGGGAAGAAGAACTGGGGCATGATCCCCTGGTTCGTCTGGATGCAGACCATCCGCCTCGGCACGCCCTCGGGCCGGCCCGAGGCACGGGCCGATCGGCCGAAGGCGGGGATCATCGCGTCGATCATCGGGAGCGCGAGAGCCAACCCCGCGCCCCGGAGGAGCGCTCGGCGGCCGAGGGCGGGGCGGGCGACGTGCGGCATGGGTTCCGGACTCCGGGGGTTACTTGCCGGCCTGATCGGGCGACGATTCGAGGACGTCCACCTCGGCCCTCTTCAAGGCGGCGACGAGCGCCCCGCGATCGGTCTTCGAGGGGTCGACCCGGGCTGTCACCACCCCGGCCTTGAAATCGACGGTCGCCCGCTCGACGCCGTCGAGCTTCGCCAGGGCGCGATAGGCGCCGAAGGCGCACCCCTTGCAGTCGAGGCCGGCCACGCCGATCCGGACCTCCCGCCGGCGATCGGCCGGCAGGGTGCTCGGCGGGAGGGCCGAGAAGGTCCCCCTCGAGGCGTCCCGCAGGAGCTGGTCGATCCGCTCGCGGACCCATTCCGGCCCGGCGCCCTCGAAGGGCCGGGCGTCGGGGTCGTAAGCGAACGTGGCCTCGGCGTTGTCGTAATCCACCCCGACCAGCCTGATATCGGCCGAGGCGTCCCCCCGGGCGAGGCGGAGCGTCCCGCCCGAGCGGCGGAGGTCGTCGACGCGGTCGGGCTGGAACAGGCCGGTGATCCGGCATTTGACCCGGGCCTCGGCGGCCGGCGCGGGGCTCGCGGCGAGGGCGATCGGCAGGGCCATGATCGGGGCGAGTGTGTTCTTCATCGGGCCTGGAAGAGCGGGTCCTGGATGACTTCGAGGAGGAGCGAGCGGACGCCGCCCCCCCGCCTCTCCGCCCTCGACGCGATCGCGTCGAGGGCCTTGCGGTCGCGGAACGCGGGCTCCCGGCCGGTCGCGTAGGCGAGCCAGCGCCGGGCGAGGTTCTTCAGCAAGGTCGCCCGGTCGTCCGCGAGCCGGGATTGCAGCTCGCGGACGTCGCGGAACGGGCGGCCGTCGGGCAGGACGCCGCTCGGGTCGACCGGCGGGCCGAGCCTGAAGACGATCCCGATGAACGGGTCGATCTTGCCCCGGGGGGCGGGGTCGCCGATCTCGAGCGAGCGATACCTCGTCCGGTATCCGCCGATGACGTCGAAGCTCTCCAGCGCGAACCCGGGCGGGTCGATCCTGGCGTGGCACCCGGCGCAGCCCGGGTCGGCCCGGTGCCTGGCCAGTTGCTCGCGGATGGTCGTCGCCCCCCGGACGTCGGGCTCGACCGCGGGCACCGACGCCGGCGGCGGCTCCGGGGGCCTGCCCAGGAGCCGGTCGATCACGAAGGCGCCGCGGGGGACGGGCGAGGTCGTCGTCCCGTTGGCCGTGACCTTGAGGATCGACGCCTGCGTCAGCAGGCCCCCCCGCGGGCAATCCGGCGGCAAGGGGACCCGGCGGATCTCCGGGCCGCTCACGCCCGCGACCCCGTAGTGGTCGGCCAGGGCCTCGTTCAGCATCGCGAAGTCCGAGCGGACCAGGTGGCCGACGTCCAGGTCGCGGTCCAGGAGCTCCCGGAAATAGGCGTGCGTCTCGGCGACCATCGAGTCCTGGAGATATGGGTTGAACTCGGGGTAGAGCTTCCGGTCGGGGTCGTTCGCCGCGATCGAGCGGAGCTTGAGCCACTGGCCGAGGAAGTCCTCGATGAACCTCCGCGACCTGGGGTCGGCGAGCAGCCGCTCGGCCTGGGCGCGGAGGACGCCCGGCCGGCGAAGCTCGCCTGAGTCCGCGAGCGACCCGAGCGCCTCGTCCGGGGGGGAGTTCCAGAGGAAATACGCGAGCCGGCAGGCCAGAGCATGGTCGTCGAGCCCGCCCCCCGGCTCGACGTGATGGAGGAAGTCGGGCGAGCAGAGCGCCGCGAGGTACGCCGATCGCATGGCCGTCTCGAAGCAATCGCCGGCCTCCAGGCGTCGCCCGACCCGCTCGACGTAGCGAAGGCGGACCTCCTCGGCGACGGGCCTGCGGAACGCCCTCGGCAGGAATGAGGCGAGGAGCCGGTCGGCATCCGCGCGGGGGGCGTCGCTCCGGACGGTCCAGGTGCCGGCGACGGGGTCGGGGTGGTTCTTGCCCAGGCTCCCCAGGCCGAGCCATCGCGGCTCATCCCTCCGGGGCTTGCGGACGCCCGGGTTCCGCTCGGGCTGGAACCGGACGATCGGCAGGTCGCCGAAGAGGAGCTTGTGCGACCGGGGCGGCCAGGACTGGTGGATCGGGCCCTCGACGTCGACCCGGTCGACCGCGATCCCGGGCCCTGCGAAGGCCATCGCTCGGCCCTTGCGGTTGTAGTTCGCCACCGGGGCGAGCGAGGCCACGTCGAACCCCAGGATCTCGTTGCGGTTGAGCCAGACGAGCCGCTCGTGCTCGGCCGGGGCCGGCGAGGGCGCGTCGTAATAGCCCAGCGTGTAGCTCGGGTGCTGGCCCCCCCGGCCGTCGCCGGTGAGCTGGACCACCGAGAGCCTCGCGGCCTCGGTCCGGCGGGCCGGGAGGACCCGCCCCCGGTCCCACTGGAACGCCCAGAAGGAGGCCCGGACGCGATACCAGCCCGGGTCGAACGTGGTGTGCCCCCGGAAATAGTGGCTGACCGACTCCTCCTCGCGCCGGAAGACGCCGACGGTGCTCCCGGTCTCGAACGAGCCCATCGCCTCGTGGGCCCCCTGGTCGTTGTGCTTGAGCCGGCCGGCCGGCGGGTATTCGGGGTCGGGCTTCCCGTCGCGGAGGAGCACGGCGTCCCCCTGCATCGACAGGTAGGCGTCGAAGCCTCCCCGGTCGACCAGCGACAGCCGGGATTTCTGGACGGCCGGCGCCGTGGGCCGGGTCGCGATCGCGAGGTCGAGGGCGTGTTCGGCGGCCTCGATGTATCGGGCGAGGTGGACGTGCGAGAGGCCGAGGGCCTCGGCATTCTTGTCGAATCCGTGCGCCGAGCCGTCGGGCGGCAGGAGGGCCGCGAGCGCGGCACCCGGCAGGTCGAGCAGTTCGCGGACGGTGTTCTCGTACTCCGACCGGGTCAGGCGACGGGGCGCCCGCATCCCCGAGGCCGCGAGCCTGGCATCCTCCGTGTCGGTCAAGGCCCGCTCGAGCCAGCCGAGGAGGGCCCGCGACTCCTCGGGAGTCGGCCGCTCCCGCCCCCTCGGCGGCATCTCGCCGGATTCGACGCGATCGTGGACCTTCGCCCAGCGTGCGAAGACCTCCGCGTCGGCGAAGTCCGGCCCGGGCGCGGACAGATCGAGCCCGCCCTTGCGCGAGGCCCCATCATGGCAGCCGAGGCATCGGGCTTCGAGGAGGTCGAGGACCGTCGGGGGCACCTCGCCGGCCAGGCATTCGGCCGCGCCACCGTCCAGCAGGGCCGACAGGACGAGGGCAAAGGCGATCCTGATCGAAATCCTCCCGGGCATCGGGCTCTCCGCCGGGCGTGTAACGTGGCGAGGGCACGCCAGCGATCATACTGGCATGCCTGGCCTCGATGCCAGGATGTTGCCGCAAGACACCCGACCGGATTCGAGACGCCGACTTTGCGGTTCGGGAGCCGGATCGAAGACCTCGGCGTCAATTCGATATCCAGCAGAAAGGTCCGGGCGGTGCCCGGTCGGCCGTGCCCGGACCAAGGCGGTTGATTGACCCCACCGGCACCGGCGTGTGATGCTCATCCCGTCAGACCGTCCGTGGAAATCGACCAGCACTACAACCCGTGCAACTGCTGCACGACGAGCGCCGCCTATGGCGAGGACGGCAAGCTCGCCGTGCTGTACCGCGAGGAGACGAATAACGAGCGGGACATGTACCTCGAGCTCTGGGACCAGTCACGCGGAGCGACGCCGAGAACGCGAGTGAGCCGCACCCCGTGGAAGATCGATGGTTGCCCCATGACGTACTACGCCGTCTCTCACGGGCGAGGCGGCTTCGCGGCGGCCTGGCCGACCCGGGGGCGGATCTACTTCGCCCGGCTCGATTCGGGGGGCGAGCCCTTGCACCCGGCGGAGCTCGAGACGCCCGGCCGTTCCGGCATGCGTACCGGCGTGCTCGCCTTGCCCGCCCGGGACGGGAGCACGCTCGTCGTTTGGAAGAAGGACGACGTGCTCGGCTGGCAGCTCTACGACGCCGAGGGCCGCCCTTCGGGGGCCGAGGGCGCCGCGAAGGGCCCCGGCAACGGGGCCGCCGGCGTGGTGACCGGGGACGGCCGCTTCGTCCTGTTCCGTTGATCGGCCGGCCAACCATCCCGGCCGTGCTGGCGGCGCGAGACGACGCGCCCCCGATCCGCGTCGGGCTCCCCCGTATCGTAATCGCCGGGCGAACTATCTACGATATCCATGGCAGCGAGTCACCGGGCATCCTGCACTCTTCACGGGAAAGGACCGAGACGATGGGCACGCGACGCGAGTTCCTGGGTGGCGTCGGGCGGGGCATGCTGGTCGCGAGCGTCGGCCTCGGCACGGCGCTGGACATGGGCCTCACCCCCGCCTGGGCTGACGACGGAGGGGACGGGCGGATCACCTTCGGGGGGCTCGAGCCGCTCGTCGGGCTGATGCAGGAGACGGCCGTCGAGAGGCTCGTGCCGACCCTGGTCGAGAAGCTCAACGCCGGGACGGACCTGAAGTCCCTCGTGGCCGCCGCGGCGCTGGCCAACGCGCGGACCTTCGGCGGCGAGGACTACGTCGGGTTCCACACCTTGATGGCCCTCGCGCCGGCCTACCGCATGGCCCACGAGCTGCCCGAAGACCGCCGCGCCCTGCCGGTGCTCAAGGTTCTCTACCGCAACACGAACCGGATCCAGGAGCACGGCGGGCGCGCCTCGGAGGTCCTGCACGCGGTCAGGCCGGGCACGCTCTCGGCCGGGCACGAACCCGGCGAGTCGCTCCGCGAGGCCGTGCGCCGGAGGGACATGGACGGGGCCGAGGGCACCTTCGCCGCGATCGCCACCGGCCCGCCCGACGAGGCGTTCAACAGCCTGCTCGTCGCCGTCGAGGACAACACCGAGGTCCACCGCGTCGTCCTGCCGTATCGCGCCTGGGAGCTGCTCGATGTCGTGGGCCGGGAGCAGGCCCACACGATGCTTCGCCAGTCAGTCCGCTACTGCGTGAAGAGCGAGCGATCCGGGGGCCACGCCGCGGCGGGCGACGAACCCCGGGCCCTCCTGCCGCGGCTGTTCGACCAGCACCACTTGCCGAGGACGTCCCCCGGCACGAGGCGTCCCGGCGACGAGTGGGTCGCCTCGATGTGCAAGACGATCTTCGAGTCGAGCCCGGTCTCGGCGGCCGATGCCGTGGCCGCGGCGCTGGCCGAGGGGATCGACCCGGCCGAGGTCGGGGAGGCGGTCTCGCTGGCCGCCAACCAGCTCGTCCTCCGCGACGCCGGCCGCCCCGAGCGCTGGGCCTCGCCCGGCAAGCCGCCGGGGAGCGTCCACGGCGACTCGGTCGGCGTGCATGCGAGCGACGCGGTCAACGCCTGGCGCAACATGGCCCGCGTCGCGAACCCCCGCAATGCGGCGGCCTGCCTGATCCTCGCCGGCTACGAGGTCGCGCGCGACCGCCAGGCCCGCGCCGCCGAATTCCTGAAGTGGTCCCCGCGGCCGCTCGCCGAGTTCGTCGAGGGCGTCAAGACGTCCGCCCCGGAGGGGCTGCTGGCCGAGGCCGAGGCCGCGATCCGGGCGAACCAGCAGGAAATCGCGTCGGCGCTGGTGCACCGCTACGGCACGCTCGGCCACGACCCCGCGCCGGTCTTCGCGATGATGTTGAGGTACGCCGTCAGCGAGGACGGGGCCCTGCACGGCGAGAAATACTACAACACGGTGCGCGAGGAGTTCGCCTCGACTCGCCCGGCGTACCGCTGGCGGCAACTCGTGGCACTGGCCCGCGTGACCGCCAGCGAGTGCGGCCGCCCCGCCCCGGGCATCGCCCAGGCCAGGGAGCTGCTCAAGGTCTGAACGGCCGGGCCGGAGGCGATTCCGGCCGGCCTGAAGCCACGCCTGAGGCCGGTGCCGGGCGACTCGCGCGACCGGGGCCGGCCTCGCGACCGTACTCTCCTCGATCGAAAGTGCGGCCTCGGAATGGAGCACCTGGTCGTGTGGTTCTTGCTCCGCGCCCTGGTCCTCGGCCCCCTGGCCGACCCCCGCCGAGGAGTCCCCGCTGCCCCAGCCCTGGGACTACGCCGGAGCCATGAAGGAGGTGGCCCGGCGTGGGTGCGGCAAACCTGGCGTGGTCCTCCACGTCGGCGACTCGATCACCTATGCGACCCCCTTCAGGTCGGAGACGGACTCGCGAATGCCGGACCGATCTACGCCAGGATGGCCCGGACGACTCGGCCGTGGACGTTCGTCAGGCGACGTCGGATGCCGTCGTGGTAGAACGTCAGCCGCTCGTGGTCGATGCCCAGCAGGTGCAGAACGGTGGCGTGCAGGTCGTAGGTCGTCACCGGGTCCTGCACCGACGCGTAGCCGACGGCGTCGGTGGCGCCGAAGGCGAGGCCCCTCCTGAGCCCCGCGCCGGCCAGGACGTTGGTGAAGCCCTGAGGGTGGTGGTCGCGGCCCCGGCTCAGCTTGCCGCTGTCGGCCTGGGCGAACGGCGTGCGGCCGAACTCGGTGGTGATCATCACCACGGTGGAGTCGAGCAGGCCGCGCTGCGCCAGGTCGCGGATCAGTCCGGCGATCGGGCGATCGACGCGGAGGGCCTCGCCGGTGTGGCTCTTGTAGCCCTTGCCGGTGATGTCGTCATGGGCGTCCCAGGAGACGCCGTCGCCGGTCCAGATCTGCACCATGCGGACGCCCCGCTCGATCAGCCGCCGCGCGGTCAGGCAATTGCGGGCGACGTCGCGGCACTCCTCGCGATCGAGCCCGTAGAGCTCCCGGATGTGCCGGGGCTCGGCCGCCAGGTCGGCCGCCTCGGGGATGGCATCCTGCATTCGCGCCGCCAGCTCGTAGCTGCGGATGCGCGCGATCAGCGGGTCGGCCTGGCCCCGGCCTTCCAGGTGGATGGCGTCGATCTCCTTCAGGAGATCGAGCCGGGCCTTCTGGGCCTCGCTCGGGACGCGGCCGGACGGCCGGAGGTCGCGGATCGGGGGGCCGCCCTTCGTGTCGAAGGCCACCCCCTGATGCTCGGCGGGCAGGAATCCGCTCGTCCAGTTGAAGGCACCGCCGGCGGAGTTGGGGATGCCGCGGGCGTCGGGCAGCACGACGAAGCCGGGGAGGTTCTCGTTCTCGGTCCCGAGCCCGTAATTCAGCCACGACCCCATCGCCGGGAAGCCCATCTGGCGGAACCCGGTGTTCGCCTGGAAGATCGCGGGGATGTGGTTGGCCGACTCGGCGACCATCGAGTTGATGACCGTCAGCTCGTCGGCGACCCCGGCGAGGTGCGGGAACAGGTCGGAGACCCAGAGCCCGCTCTCGCCCCGCCGCCTGAACGGATAGTGAGACCTGTGGAGTCGGCCCACCTTGCCGAAGAAGACGTCGGCCTTGCCGATCTCCTCGGGCAGGTCGCGGCCGTGATACCTTTCCAGCTCCGGCTTGTAGTCGAAGGAATCGACCTGGCTCAGCCCGCCGCCGAGGAAGATGTGGAGGACGTGCCTCGCCCTCGCCTCGAAGTGCCTGCCCTCCGGGCGCCGCTCGCCGGAGGGGGCCGCCTCCAGGTGCCCGCCCCGGAGCAGCAGGTCGGCCGCCGCGATCAGGGGCACGCCGAACGCGGCGTCGCGCAGGAAGTCGCGGCGCGTCGATTGGGCCGGCTTCGTCGGATCGGCGCGATTCATGGCGGGTCCCCGGGGCCCGGATCAATCGATGAAGAGGAACTCGTTCGCATTGAACAGCACCAGGCAGAGGCCATCAAGCCCATACGTCTCGAGGAACGATCGGGCGGCGCGCGCCTCGCGGTCCCCCGGCGGCCGGGCGAAGGCCAGGCGCCAGGCGCGCTCCACCTGCCCGGCCGCGTCGTCGCCCGCGTCGCGGCGGAGGCGGGCGGCGAATCGCTCGGCGCATTTCTCCATGTATGGGTTGTTCGACATCGAGAGCGCCTGGATGGGCGTGATCGTCCGCGTCCGCCGCGGGGCCATGACCGACGGGTCGGGGCAATCGAGCGCATCGAGCATGGGGTGGGCCCCCGATCGCGCCCAGAGGCGATAGAGCGTGCGGCGGTTCGCGGCGTCCGAGAACTCCCCGGTCGGGTCCGTGAACTCGTGATTCTGAGAGCCGAGCTTCACCTTGACGTCCCGGAAGCTCGGCCCGCCGACCCGCGAATTCAACGCCCCGGCGACCGACAACGCGGCGTCGCGGACGGCCTCGCCTTCCAGGCGCCGGCGGTTGGCCCTCCAGATCAGGCGGTTGTCCGCGTCGAGACGCTCGGCGCGCCCGTCGCTGGCTCGCGACTCCTGCCGGTACGCGGCGGAGGTGACGAGGAGGCGGTGCATCTCCTTGACCTTCCAGCCGCCGTCCACGAACCGCGAGGCGAGGAAGTCGAGCAGCTCCGGATGGCTCGGCCGGCCGCCGTTGAAGCCGAAGTCGCTCGGCGTGTCCACCAGCCCCTGTCCGAAGTGGTGATACCAGAGGCGATTCACGAAGACGCGGGCCGTGAGCGGGTTGCGGGGGTCGCTCAGCCAGCGCGCGAGGGCCTCGCGCCGTCGGCCCTCCGGCGCGTCGGGGGCGAGGCCGAAGTCGGCGTCGAGCCCCGAGAGGGCCTTCAGGCCCGCGGGGGCGACGACCTCGCCGGGCTTGCGGTGGTCGCCCCGCTCCAGCACCCGGACGACGGGCGGCTGCTTCGGAATCACGACGTGGGCCTCGCCCGCGAATCCCTTCCCGGGATCGGGCGACTTCAGGGGGATCTTCGCCCGCTCCTTCTCCTCCTGGGTGACCCCGCTCAGCAGCGCCGCGACCCGGTAATAATCCTTCTGCGAGATCGGGTCGAACTTGTGGTCGTGGCAGCGGGCGCAGTTGATCGTCAGGCCCAGGAGCGACTGCCCGAGGGTCGCGACCATCTCCTCCAGCGCGTCCTGGCGGACCGACTTCCGCATCGACTCCGACCCCTCCAGGTGGCCGGGCTGGTCCCATGTGCCGCAGACGAGGTAGCCGGTGGCGATCAGCGAGTCGAGGTCCTCCGGGTGCAGCACGTCCCCCGCGACCTGCCGCCTGACGAATTCGTCGCAGGGCATGTCGCGGTTGAACGCGTCCACGACCCAGTCCCGATAGCGCCACGCGTTGTCGCGGATGCGGTTGTACTCGAAGCCCTGGCTCTCGCCGAACCGGGCCACGTCGAGCCAGTGCCGCGCCCAGCGCTCGCCGTGATGCGGCGAGGCGAGCAGGCGATCGACGAGCTTCTCGTAGGCGTCCGGCGCCGGGTCATCGACGAATCGCTCGACCTCCCCGGGCTCGGGCGGCAGGCCGATCAGGTCGAAGGAGAGGCGGCGGATCAGCGTCCTTCGGTCGGCCTCGGGCGCGGGCTGGAGGCCGCGCGCCTCGAGCCGCGCGAGGATGAAGCGGTCCACGTCGTTCCGTGGCCAGTCGGATCGCGTCACCGGCGGAGGGGCGATGCGACGGACCGGCTGGAGCGACCACCAGTCATAGCCGGCGCGGCGATCGGTCGTGACGCTGAACGGGTCGATCTCGGGCGTGCCCCACTTCGCCCCGTCCTCGATCCATTTCCTCAACCGCGCCTTCTCGCCGGCGGTCAAGGCGGGACGGCCCTTCGGCATGGCGCCGGAATCGACGTGCTCCCACAGGGGGCTCGATCCCGGCTCCCCGGGCTCGACGACGGGGCCGCTCGCGCCCCCCTTGTAGGCCGCGTCCTCCGTGGCCAGGCTCAGGCCGCCCTTGCGGATGGTCGCCCCGTGGCATTCCAGGCAGTGACGCGCGAGGATGGGGGCCACCTGCTCGTCGAAGACCCGGGCCGCGGCCGGGTCGCCCGCCCGGGCCGATCCGAGCGAGATCACCGAGGCCAGGATCACGGCGAGATGTGCCACGAGGCGATTCATCGCGGGAGTATCCGACATGAAGGGGATCCGTGCCGTCGTCGCCAGTCGGCTCATCGATTGTTAAACATTACCATGGAGAGGCGGTCCCCCCCCATTCCGCCCCGTCGCGGGGTCGGACGAGCGAGGCGACCCCGGAGGGGCGGCGCGGGGTGACCTCGTCGCGATCTCGACGTCAGCGGCCGACCCGGCGATGCTCGGGGAAGTCGGCCTCGTACCGCTTGACCAGGACCCCGACGTCCGGCCCGGTCAGGTAGAGCTTCCCCCGGACGGTCTTGCTCTGGCCCGGGGCCAGCCCGCCGATCCGGAAGTCCGAGTGCAGGCAGGTGATCACGCCCTGGAAGAGCTCCTGATACGGCTCCCAGGCCGTCGCCAGGATCTGCGATTCGTCCGCGGAGAAGCAGCCGATCAGGCCGCTCGAGGGGACCAGTTCGCTCAGGGGGCGCGGGTTCACGTCGTTCCGGTCGACATGCGCGGGGCACCAGACCTGGCCCGGGGTGTATCGGGCCTTCGTGGCCCAAGGCTTCGTCGGCATCCGCGTCGGCCGGCCGTCCACGAAGACGAAGCACTTCGGCAGGTAATCCTCGGAGTTCGGCGCCGGCTTGACCCCGGTGAAGGCAGCGACGCGCACGCAGGGCTGCGCCCAGTGGGCGCGGGAGGCCCGGCCCGTCGGGTTGGTGGCGTTCAGGCGGAAATCGACCTCGTCGCGGCCGGCCCGGATGTCGTGCTCGACGATCACCCCGTCCTCCAGGGTGCTTCGCAGTCGGACCCCGGTGCCGTCCGGGCTGGCCTCGACCAGCTCCGTCGCGTGCGGGATCACGGTCTCCTTCCAGTCGCGGTCGGTCGAGCCGGGGCGGCAGAACGCCTCCAGGTACCAGACCTTCACCGCGCCGCCGGGCAGATGCCGGCCGCGGACACTCAGGATGTTGTCCGCCCACGAGAGCGTCAGCCCCTCGGCGGCCGGGCTCGCGCCGCGTGGGGCGGGGGCCAGGCTCGCCGCGAGAGCGATGAGGACGATCACGGATGGCAGCAATCGCATGGCGTTGCCTCGATGGTAAGTCCATTCCTGCATTGGCGGAGCCTCATTCTGGCGCGATACGTCGCGAGCCCGGACGCGGGCCGGACGAGACTGGCCGGAGTCCTTCGCGACCGCCATCTCGCTACTTACGAGATTCGTCGGCCCGGAGCCAGAGGTAGACCGACAACGGCCCCCCGGACCCCACGCCGGTGTTCACGTCGCCGAAGGCGGCGATGTCGGGCCGGCCGTCGCCGTCGAAGTCGCCGACGTGGAGGCCCGTCTCGTAGTGGAGGCGATAGTCGAGCGGGATCGTGATCGAACGCGACAGGTCCAGGCCCTCGCGCCCGCCTCGCAGGACGAGGATTCGACGGTCCTGCCCCTTGCCGACGATCAGGTCGTCCACGCCGTCGCCGTCCCAGTCGGCGACGACGGGCGAGTCACGCAGCAGCGGATGCCGTCCGGCCGCCTTCCCCCCGAGATCGATCCGCGACGAAGGCTGGGCGGCGAAGGGGGCGCGATCCTGCCCCGTGTGATAGTAAACCGCGGCCTCGGGCTTCCGCTCCGCATAATCCAACAAGACGACATCAGGGCGGCCGTCGGCGTTGAAGTCGCCCACCCCGAGGAAGCTCCAGTCGTCCTTCGGGAAGGGGGACCGGCTCAGGCTCGGCTCGTTGGGGAGGGAGCCATCCTCCCGACGCGCGAAGATCCGCCCGGAGGACGTGACGAGGTCGCTGCGTCCGTCGCCATTGATGTCGACCAGCCTCAGGTCGGCGTAGGGCGAGCTGACCTCCGGCACGAGCGGTTCCGCAAGGAAGCGGTCGTCTCGCCGGCGTGCGACCTGGAACGGGCCGAAGCGGGGACCGACCAGGATCGGGCGCCCGCCGCCCGCGTCGGGGTCGCCCAGTCGCACCTGGTTCGCGTCCGACATCTCCAGGGGCGCCACCCGGTACTCCGGCCACTCCCCGCGCGAGAGGATCAGGGCGGCGGAACGGCCGCCCACGAGGAAGTCCGCGATCCGGTCGTCATTGAGCCGGCGGAGCCGGATCTTGTTGGGCGCGGCGACGCCCGGCACGCGGATCTCGAGGTCCGGCCGCTCGGGGAACGACCCGCCGCTGTTCAGGAACAGCTTGACGACGGCCGCGTCGTCGCCGTCCGGCACGACGACGGCCACGTCGGGGCGGCCGTCGCCGTCGATGTCGCCGAAGTCCGCCGAGGTGGCGCCCAGGTTCCAGGCGACGACCCGCACGTTCTTCTGGGCCACCCGGAAGTACGGGTCGGGCCGCTCGGGCCGGATCTTCCCCCAACCGACATGGACCCCGACGTCGATCCCGGCCGCTATGTAGGGCCGAGGGTCGCCATCGGCGCCATGCCCGGGCAGGACGACGTCCGGCTTCAGGGCGTCGAGCTTCCTCAGGCTGGCGAGCACGTCGGTCGCGCTGAAGTTGATGCTGCCGTCGTAGCCGAGCACACCGCCGGGCATGATCAGGTCGCCGGTGGCGACATATCGCTTGCCGCCCGCCTCGAACATCCACGCCATCGAGCCGAAGGTATGACCTGGGATGCGGACGGCGCGGACGGGGAGCCCCGCCAGATCGAGCGTGTCGTCGTGAATCACGCGGACGTCGGCGGGGACGGGCGGGTGGAAGCCGTAGCCGCTGCCCAGCGGGATGTGGTGTTGCAGGCTGTCGGCCATCTCGGCGCTGCACACGAATCGCGCGCCGGTGGCGACGCGCCACAGGTAGGCCCCCGGCGCGTGATCGCCGTGTTCGTGGGTCGCCAGGACGTACTTGACCTGCGAGGGGTCGAGCCCCGTCGAGGCGATCGCCGCCCATTCGCGCCCGAACGACAGCCCGGCGTGCCCCTCGATGAGGATCAGGCCGTCCGGAGCCCGGACGAGCCACTGCCCCCCGAGGTCGCTCTCGACGCGCCCTCCTGGGAGTTTCCAGACACCCTCCCCGACACGCTCGGCGCGAACGTTGACCCACGGCTTCTCGGCGGCCGGAACCGCCACGTCGAGGTCGGTGCGCCAGGTCTCCCGACCGTCCCGGTCCAGGCGGAGGACGACGCCGCCGGACGTCGCGACGATCGAGGCGCCGTCCCGGACGACGCGGACCAGCCCGGGACCGCCGACGTCGATGCCCGCGTCCGGCGCGACGGGCGCCGCGAGGTCCGCATCGAGCCGGTAGAGCCGGCCGTCCCAGCAGGCGACGGCGACCCCGCCCGTATCCCCCACGTCCAGGTCCGAGACGGCATCCGGGAACGCGATCGATCGGACCTTGCCGGTCTCGATGTCGAGGACGTACACCGTCCGGGCGTCGTCGTCCACGGGGAGGCTCGGCTGGCCCGCCAGCCCGCGACTGGTCCAGCGGTGCGGGTAGGCGATCAGCCGGCGTCCTCCCGGTAGGAACTTGAGGTCGAGCCAACCGGCCCGCGGGAACGACTCCGGGCCGAATCGGCGGACGGTCTCGCCTCGCGCGTCGTAGATGGTGACCATGGGACGGGCGGGGACGAACCGCGTGCCGTGGTTCTGATCGCGCGCCGTGGCCGAGGACCGGACCCAGCGCTGCCAGCCGGGATAATCGGCGGCCGCGACGTAACGCAGCTCCGGCCGAGCGGAGAGCGCAAGGGAGAGCGGGGCCGAGACCCGGACGTCGCGCTGAGGCAGGGCCTCGCGGCGACCGTCCGGCAGGGCAGGCATCCCGTACAGCCCCGGCTCCGGCGCGGGTGGGTCGTCCAGGTCGGCGAGCGCCTGCCTGGCCCAGACCGGCCGGGGATTGCCCGCGGCGAGGAGGAACAGATTGGGGGCCTCGCCGTGTTTCGCGTCGAGTCGCCCGGTGCATCCGACCACGACGAGGCCGCCCGGGCCGGCCGCGGAGGCCGTCGTGACGGCGTCGCGGGGCCGGGGGAAGGTGAGTCTGCGAAGGGATGGCTCGTCGCCCGAGCCAAGCCAGTAAACCCCGTCGCCCATCACCGCGGTCGCGCCCGAACCTCCGCCCCGCAACGATGCGCCGAGGTGATTCGAATGGCCGCCGTAATGGAACAGGTTGAGGGCGAAGTCGTCCTGCCCGAGCGGGTCGGCCGCGGCCTCGGGCCCGTTCCCGGTCCCGCACCGGAAGACCGTGCAGAAGTCGTCGGCGCGCCCCGCGGGCATCGTGATCAGGGCGTGGATGCGGCTCCCGGATCGATCGACCGTGATGTGCTCGACCCACCGCTGACCGACGGCGTGGGAGCGGACGATGCGACCGTCGCCGTCGAGCAGAACCACGTTCGGGTCGCCCGTGGGTGCGACGGTCCCGACCGCGATGAAGCTCGCCTCCTCGCTCACATCCAGGCAGGCGACCCCCTGCCGGGGCGTCCGCCCGACCCCGCGAGCGTCCCACCGCGGCACTCCGGTGGCCCTCTCCCGGCCCGCCGGGGGAACGGCCTCCTTCCCCTGGACGACCGCGGCCCGGAGCACGAAGCAGGCCGACAGGATCGCCAGGGCGACCATGAGACCGACGCGGGGAACCCCCTGGCGGGAGCCCTCATGTCGTCGCCTCGCGGCGGCTCGCGCGGTAAGTCCTCGGATCATCGAGCCATGCCCCCTGAGCGCTTCCGCATCCGTGGTCGATTTCCTGCCGCCGAGCCAATTGATCGAAGGAATAACCGTCGCAGGTGCCGTCCGCCATGATCTGTCTCAATCGCGCCGGCGGAGGCTGGAAATGGCCGGCCCGGTCGGTACCTGTCATTCTTCCAAGGCAGAAACCCCTGCGCGCGATCCACCCACGGCGGGAAATAAAAGCCGGGCGATTCGGCATGATACGGATTCCACAAAGATTCTGCGCCCCCTGGTGGGTTACTTGTGAGTCCGGCAAGATCAAGGCGGACCTCGGGAATCTACCAGGAGCCTCCGCCGTGTACGTCCACGACCACCGCACCCTCGGCGAACTCCGGGATCTCGCGAAGGCCATCCCCCAGAGACGGACCTGGGTCCGCTTCCAGGCCGTCATCCTCGCCCTCCAGGCGCGTTCCACCCCCGAGATCGCCCGGGCACTCGGCTGCAGGTCGCGCGGGTGGTTCAGCACGAGGACCCGTCCCCGGGCGCGGAGCGGGTCGCGCGGAGAAGCTCGGGCCAACTTCCCGCGTTCGGATCGGGCGGCTTCGCACCGGACGGGGATGGGAAGGCGTTGAAGTGCCCGGTCTTCGTCGTGACCTTGTCCCCCACGGCCGGCGTGAAGTACGCGGCGACGCCCATGCGATCGGCCGTCGCGGCCAGGTCGGTCGTGAGGTGGTCGTGGTCGGTGACGACCGGCAGCTCGATCCCCTCGCCGGCCTGGGTGACGGCCCGCTCGTCGATCGTGGCCTCGCCGTGGCCGCTGTGGGTGAAGGTGTGGATGTGCGTGTCGCAGGCGACCAGGCCGTCGGTCGCGACCTCGCGGCGGATCGCGAGGTCCGGCCGCCCGCGTTCGCCCTCGGCCAGGGTGACGGCTCGCGTATCCACGCCGTATTCGAACCCGCGAGTCGCGGAGACCGTGTAGCGGCCCGGCGGCAGGCCAATCGAGGCGCGGCCATCCGGCGTGTAGACGACGCCGGGCCTCGATCCCCCGGCCGGCGGCTCCTTGCGTTGTTCAACACTTGCTGGATAGACTTCGTGGGACGACCGGCCTCTCGAGACCGTCCGGCCGCCATCGACCCACGGAGCGGAGCAAAGCGCGATGCGTCACTTCGTCCGATCGATTCGACCGGCGCATCTAGGGGTCCTCCTCGGAGCCGGTTGGCTCGGCCTGGGGACCCCTTCGGCGGACGCCGCCCGGACTGACGCGCTTGCGGCCGAGGCCGGCCCCGCGGACCTGATCCGCTCGGCGGGGAGTGGCCCCTGGTCCGCGACGACGACGTGGGAGGGCGGAGCGGTCCCGGCCGCCGGGGCTCGCGTCCAGGTGCGCGCGGGGCACACGGTCCGTTACGACGTCGCCTCGGACGCGGTGATTCGCTCGATCCACGTCGCGGGGAACCTGACATTCGCGCGCGATCGCGACACGCGCCTCGCCGTGGGATTGATCAAGATCCAGGCCGGAGACGACGCGAGCGAGGACGGCTTCGACTGCGACGCCCACATGGACCGCACCGCCGACGACGGGCCACCGCCGGCGCTGGAGGTCGGCACGGCCGATCGCCCGATCGGGCCGGAGCACGCCGCCGTGATCCGCCTGGCCTACGTCGAGGGGATGGACCGGCAGGCCTGCCCGTCAATCGTCTCCTGCGGCGGCCGGATGGACTTCCACGGCGCCCCGATGAGCCGCACCTGGGTCAAGCTCGGCGCGACGGCCGCGGAGGGTGCCCGCGAGGTGCGCCTGGCCGAGCCGGTGGCAGGCTGGCGGGTCGGCGATCGCGTGATCCTCACCGCCACGCGCGGCGACAACGGCACCGGCGGCACGAGGAGGCGGAAGCCGGGCGACAAGGCCGCCTCGGGGCCGTCCCCGTCGGGCTATCGCACCGACGCCGAGCCCGGCGTGCCGGTCTACACCGAGGAGAGCATCCTCCGGGGCATCGACGGCGACCGACTCACGCTCGATCGTCCGGTCCAGTTCGAGCATCTCGGAGACGGCGACTATCGCGGCGAGGTCGCAAACCTGAGCCGGAGCGTCGTCGTCGAGTCGGCCGACCCGGGCGGCGTCCGCGGCCACACGATGTACCATCGCGGATCGTCGGGCTCGATCTCGTATGCCGAGTTCCGGCACCTGGGCAAGGAGGGCGTGCTCGGCAGGTACAGCCTCCACTTCCACCGCCTGGGCGACTCGATGCGCGGCAGCTCGGTCGTCGGGGCCTCGATCTGGGACAGCGGCAATCGCTGGATCACGATCCACGGGACGAACTTCCTGGTGGTCCGCGACTGCGTCGGCTACCAGTCGGTCGGGCACGGGTTCTTCCTGGAGGACGGCACCGAGGTCAACAACGTCCTGGACCGCAATCTCGCCGTCCAGGCCTACATCGCGAAGAGGCTGCCGGATCAGATCCTGCCGTTCGACCAGAACGAGGGGGCCGGCTTCTGGTGGGCCAACAGCCGGAATACGTTCACCCGCAACGTCACCTGCGAGAACGACCGCTACGGCTATCGCTTCGAGGCCACGCCGAACCGCGAGCCCGGCCTGACCTTCCCGGTCCTGCAACCCGACGGGTCGCGCCGCGAGGTCGACATCCGCACGCTGCCGTTCGTCCGGTTCGAGGGGAACGAGTCTCACTGCGACGGCAAGTACGGGCTGAACCTCGGCGAGGGGGCTCGTCGCGTCGGACCCGACCGCCGGCACCCGTTCGTGATCAGGGACATGAAGATCTGGAAAGTGCATTACGCCTTCCGGCCGGAGTCGCCGAGCGTCCTGGTCGACGGGATGACGATCTACCGCGCCGACTACGGCGTGTATAACCCCGAGTACGATCACCACGTCTATCGCAACCTGTCGATCATCGAGACGGACACGGAGCCCTTCAATCGCGGGCTCGACGATCGGAGCGTCCAGAACGGCCCGCTGACGGTCGACGGCCTGACCTTCGACGGCATCTCGGGGTACACCGACAGCGTCCCCATGATCCAGCTCAGCGACAACAACCCGGACGGTTCGGCCGTCTCCTACTTCCGCAACGTCCGGGTCGTCAACCGCAAGGACAGGGGCCGACGGCCTCTCGCGAACGTGGGCGGCGGGACGAGGATACCGCCGAGCACCCCGCGCGGCGTGCCGATCTACCTCCTCGATCACTTCGGGCCAGGGCGTCACGCCAGGGTGGTCAGCACCCGGGCGCGCGACCTCCTCGCGGATGGGAACGTCTATCGCTCCGACCCTCCGCTCACCGGCGACCTGTCGCGCGTGGCCGAAGTCTCCGACGTGGACTTCCCGACTTTGCTGGAGCCGGCGAGCGACCTGCCGCCGGCGACGGTCATCACGCGCGTGCGAAGAACGGAGGACGGGTCGCTCCGGGTTTGGGGGACGACGAGTAGCAACGGCGTCCTCAAGGCCGTCCGGGTGAATGGCCGACCGGCCCGCCCCGTGGCCACCGACCTGTCCGAGTGGGAAATCGTCCTGACGGCGACCGCCGCCGGAGGCAAGTTGGTGGCCGGGGCCGAGGGAGAGGCGGGTCAGGTCGAGACCACGCCTCACGAGCTCACGATCCCGAACGAGACTGCGCCTCGCCGGCATCCGGCGCGAGACTGAACCGGCCGTTCCCGGTCCGTCGTTACCCGGCTCGACGGCGGAGCCGTGGGAGGCCCCGGCGATCGGACGACGGCCGGGCAACCTCTCGAACCCCTTGGAGGACGGCAATCCTTTGTTTAACCTTCGATTCTCTCGGCGACGGACGGCCCTGCGGGTTCGAGAGGACGGAGCGGCCCCCATGAGGCGCCGCGACTTCCTGGGGCTGGGCCTGGCCGGCCTCTCCCTGGCCGACGTGCTGGCGTTGCGGGCCCGGGCCGGGACGCCCTCGCCCGGCGAGCGGACCGCCCTGCTGGTGGTCTGGCTGCAGGGCGGGGCGAGCCACCTGGAGACCTATGACCCCAAGCCCGACGCGCCCTCGGAGATCCGCGGCCCGTTCGGCCCGATCGCCACGAAGTCCGAGGGAGTGCGGATCAGCGAGCTCCTGCCCGGGCACGCGCGGGTCTCCGACAAGTTCGCGATCCTGCGCTCGCTCTCGCACACGGGGTTCTGCCACCAGCAAGGCAACCAGCAGATGTTCACGGGACACCCCGAGCAGGTGCTCAAGCTCAGGCCCGAACACCCCGACCTGATGTGCATCGCGCACCGGGAACGGGCCGACCCGGGTCGTCGCGTCCCCTCCTATGTCGGCGTCAACGCGATCCCTTACCTCGGCTCGGCCTATCTGGGACCGGCCTTCGAGCCGTTTGCGGTCCTCAGAGACCCGAATGCGCCGGGCTTCTCGGTCCCCGGGATCGGCGTCGTCACGCCGTCGGAGGTCGCCCGGCTCGAGGGCCGGAAGGGGCTCGCGGCGCGCCTCGACGGCCTCCGCCGGGCGATCGACGACACGCCGCAGTCGGACGCCTTCGATGACTTCCAGAGGCAGGCGTTCACTCTCCTGACCGGCCCCGAGGCCCGTCGGGCCTTCGACATCGAACGGGAGGACCCGCGGCTCCGCGATCGCTACGGCCGCAACACCTGGGGCCAGCGCTGCCTGCTGGCGAGGCGATTGGTCGAGGCGGGCGTCGACCTCGTCGCGACGAGCCTGGACGGCCCTCTCTGCGGCCGGGTGGGGAACTGGGACGACCACGCCGTCAACCACCACGTCTTCGACGCAATGAAGGCCCGCTGCCTCTACTTCGACCGGGCCGTTAGCGCCCTGATCGAGGACATCCACGCCCGGGGGCTCGACCGGCGCGTTCTCGTGGTGGTCACGGGCGAGTTCGGCCGGACGCCGAGGATCAGCTACGCGAAGGACTCCGCCTCCGGCGCGACGCAGCCGGGGCGCGACCACTGGCCCCGCGCCGTCTCGCTGCTGATGAGCGGCGGCGGCGTCGCAGGCGGCCAGGTCGTCGGCGCGACGGATCGCCACGGGGCGGACGTGACGAGCCGTCGCGTGGGCGTGCGCGACTTCCTGGCGACGATCTACCGACACCTGGGGATCGACGCCGAGCGACTCACGCTCTACGATCGGACCGGACGTCCGGTGCCCGCGCTGCCCGACGGCCGCCCCATCCCCGAGTTGACCCGGTCCTGACCCCTCGCGATCGTCCGCGACGTTCGGAACGGTCATGGTCCGAGATCTCGGATAGCCCGGTCCGTCGCGCGTTCCAGGTGAGGAGGCGGAACTCGCCCTGCTCGGGTTGCTCCTCGTGGTTCTGCCGGCCGAGGCCCTCGCGGCGGGTCCGCTGAAGGCCGAGGTCTTCGCGGTCGACGCCTCGCCGCCGATCGGCAGCCCGAGGGCCTACGACCCGGCGAAGGGCGTCGTGCATCCGCGCCTGCGCCGACCCGCAGGCCCGAGAGTCATGGAGGCCAGCATCCGCTCGCTCGTCGATCGAGGCGATCCGGCCATCCGCCAGTGATGCACCGAGATCGCCCGGGCCCAGACCGTCGATCCCTCGGCCGACGCCCGGGGCGGTGCGACCTGTGTGCATGAGATCTGCGCGGAGCTGAAGATCCCGCCCTTGCCGCAGGCGGGCGGGCGGGGGCGCCGTAGATTGCAGCCGGCTCATCCCGCTCGGACGCCGGGCCAGCAGCGAGTTGTCGTGGATGATGGCCCCATCCAGGACACTGATCCCCGGTCACCGGCTTGAATCATGAAAACGACCTGACTGGGGCCTTGCGGATCGGCAACCCCGACCCGGAAATGGTGTGGGGATCCGACCTCGATCCCATACGGCAGCGGGCCGCGCGGAGGCGCGGGTCTTTCACGACTGGGGGGCTGAGTATGCAACGCCTGGCCGGCTTAACATGGGCTATCTTGACAATGGGGAGCATGGCGGCAGCCGATGATAACGCGACGTCCCCCGGCGCCGTCACCACGCCCTGTCCCACGATCGTCAACCTGGCCGTCGAGTGGAGGATCGCCGGCGACGCCAACCTGAACGGGACGGTCTCGGTGCGATATCGAGTGGCGGGGGAGGAGTCCTGGCGCGAGGCCATGCCCCTGAGGCGGGTCCCGGCCGGCCAGAGCAGCCGCACGACCCCGATCTTCCACTGGGAGAACAAGCACTCGGGCAGCCTCTTCGACCTGCGGCCCAACACCGAGTACGAGATCGCGCTGAAGCTGGACGACCCCGACGGCGGATCGGCGGAGCGGACGGTCCGCGCCCGCACGCGCCCGGTCCCACGGCCGGCGGCCGACGCGCCGGTGCGTAAGGTCTCCAGGGCCGACCTGGCCACCGTGAAGCCCGGCGAGATCCTGCTGCTGGAGGCCGGCGACTACGGCGCCTTCGAGGTGCCCCGCGACGGCGAACCCGGGCGACCGATCGTGCTCCGCTCGGAGGACGGCGGCGCCAGGTTCTCGTCGATCTCGCTGCGAGGCCGCAAGGACGTCCATCTCGAGGGCCTGACCGTTCAGAACACCGACCGGAGCGCGGCCGGGATCGATCTGCTGGGGGCCGAGCGGTGCGCGGTACGATACTGCACCGTGAATGCGGTGTACGGCATCCGCGCATCCCGGCCCCCGGGGGCCAGGGAATGCTACATCGCCGACAACGTCGTGCGGGGGATCACCCCGTGGATCCCCGACGCGATGGGGGCCAACGGCAAGAACATCGGCGAGGGGATCCAGTTGACCGGGCCGGGGAACGTCATCGGCTTCAACCGGGTGTCCGGATTCCGCGACTGCATCTCCACGATGGAGGACCGCGGGGCTAGCGACCAGTTTTGCATCGACATCTACCACAACGAGATCGACACCGGTGCCGATGATGGGATCGAGGCCGATTTCTGCTTCCACAATTGCCGCGTCGTGCGCAATCGGCTCACCAACTGCTTCGTGGGCCTGAGTTCGCAGCCGGGGCTGGGGGGCCCGACGTATTTCCTTCGCAATGCGATGTACAACCTGACTCACACGCCCTTCAAGTTGAATCGCTCCAGCGTCGGGGATGTCCTGCTGCACAACACCGCGGTCAAGATCGGCGACGGCTTCCGCATCGCGGCGGCGGCCGATTTCACGTTCGCCCGCAACAACCTGTGCATCGGCGGCCCCTCGGGAGGGCAACTCTTCGGGGGCTACTCCGCCGGCCGCGGCCATGCCGCCTCGGTGGTCTCGGCCGGCCCGCACTGCAGCTACGATCACGACGCCATCGGGACGTTCGAGGCCCCGTTCGTGGGGAGCATCGGCCCGCAGAGGTTCGCGAGCCTCGAGGAGTTGCGCCGAGGCCCGAACGAGACGCACGGCGTGAGGGCCGACATGAGCGTCTTCGATGGGTTGGCCTTTCCCATCCCGCCGGTGCCCGAACGCCCGGCCGTCGACCTGCGGCCTCGGGCCGGCACCGCCGTCGTCGATGCGGCCCTCCGCATTCCCAACATCAATGATGACTTCCGGGGCGCCGGGCCCGACATCGGGGCCTATGAGGCGGGCGAGTCGCTCCCCCATTACGGCCCCCGGCCGCGTGGGATCGACGAGGAGACTCCCGGGCCCCGATCGCCCCGAGGACGTAGATAGAGTGGACATGAGGACGTCACCGCGCTGCATGTCCCGTGCCAGATCGCGCACGGTTCGTAGCCCCGGGAGCAAGGATTCTGCCCGTCTGCTGTCGCCAGGCCAGGGAAACGGCCCCACCACGCCGGAGGCCCCGGTTGGTCCCATTCCAGGGGCGGATTTCACTCGGCCTGCCCGCGCGATTCCCCCGAAGGAGAGGCACGATCGTCCCTGCCAAACCCTGCGACACTGCGCGCTTCGTTCTGATCGCTCGCGGCGACCTCGGATCAATCGACTTCGGCATCGCGGACCGACGCGCGCGAGATTACGCGGCGAGGCACGGTGTGACAGCCGAATGTGTCCTGGTCGCTCGCCTCGACCGTGTATCACGGCCCCTACAACGGCCTGGCCGCCGCCTGGGGCGAGTACTGCGCGTGGATCGAAGCGAACGGGCATACGCCCGGATGAGGACCTGTGGGAGTGCTACCTCGTCGGCCCGGGGTCGAATGGCGACCCGGCGGAGTGGCGGACGGAGCTCAACCGGCCGTCGGCCGGTGAGCCATACCCACGGAGGTGGGGATGCGACTCCAGCCCCCGATCGCGGTCACTGATGTCGAGGCGGGCAGTCGGTGGTACCAGCGCCTCCTCGGGTGACGGAGCACACACGGCGGGGCGGAGTACGAGCGGTTGCTCCGGAACCGTGAGCGGGTCCTCCAACCGCACCGCTTCGAGGTCGAGCACCACCACGGGCCGATCTGCGACCCCGCGGACCGGCCGTACGGCAGTCTTCAAGTGACGCCAACTCTGACGAAGTTGAGTGACACGAACCGTTACGAGGCCGGCCGGGCTCCGAGTCTTCAATAGCGGCCCCCTGGGGGCCTACCTGAGCCTGACGCGGCCCGATTACTTCGGCGGCATCTCCCGGTCCTTGGGCCGGTAGCTCCGGCCCCGCACGTTCAGGACCACGCTCCCGAGCAGCAGGCGATCCAGGATCGCCACCGCCGGCGCATCACCCCCGGCGAAGCTCCCCGGCCCGTCCTTGACGCCCTCGTTCGGCGCGATCGCCGTGCTCTTCCGGGGGTACCGGACCGGTAGCTCACCGGCCGGAAGATCTGATCGGCAGGGGAGACGGGCAACGCCGGGCGGGCAGGAGGTGTCACTCCCGATCCACAGGCCAGCAACCGGTGAGCCGAAGCCCGCCGGCAACCCTGCCAATTCGACCTGAGCCTGTCGGCTTCCCGACGGCCCTGACCGAATCGCCCGATTGCACGCCCCGATTGGATAGGAGAAGATCCGACGAATCAGCCTCTCCGTAAAACGGAACCCACGAGGGACCGCCATGCCGAGACTCGCTCATGCGCTGCTCCTGGGAGCGGCCGCCTTGCCGTCCCTGACACCCGCCGCCCACGCATTCCAGGACTCCGTGCCGCCCACCATGCCGGCGATCGCCGAGCGGGTAAAGCCGTTCGTCGACGGCAGGGAGGTCGCCGGCGCCGTGACGCTGGTGGCGACGCCCGACCGGATCGCGCACCTGGACGCGTCCGGCAAGGCGGACATCGCGTCGGGTAAGCCGATGCGGCCGGACTCGATCTTCTGGATCGCCTCGATGACCAAGCCCGTCACGGCCACCGCCGTCCTCATGCTCCAGGACGAGGGCAAGCTGTCGGTCGACGACCCGGTCGAGAAGCACCTGCCGGAATTCAAGGGCCTCAAGTCCGCCGATGGCAAGCCGGCGCGGGTCACCATCCGCCACCTGCTCACCCACACCTCGGGCATGGGCGAGGTCACGCCGGATGAGGCCCGCCCCATCAAGGACCTGGCCGGGCTCGTCCCGCTGTACGTCGCCAGGCCCGTCCAGTTCGAGCCGGGGTCGAAGTGGACCTATTGCCAGTCGGGGATCAACACCGCGGCCCGGATCGTCGAGGTCGCCTCGGGTGAGTCGTTCGACCGGTTCGTCGAGCGGCGGCGCTTCGCCCCGCTGGGGATGAAGGACACGACCTTCTACCTCACCGAGGAGCAGCTACGCCGGCTCGCCACGTCCTACCGCCGGACCGACAAGGAGGAACTCGAACCGGCGCCGGTCTCCATCCTCCACGGCAAGGCCCCGACCAGCCGCGACCGGTTCCCGGCGGCGAACGGCGGCCTGTTCTCGACCGCACCGGATTACGCGCGCTTCTGCCGGATGATCCTCAATGGCGGCGAACTGGACGGGAGGCGCTACGTCAAGCCGGAGTCCGTTAGGCTGATGACCGAGGTCCAGACCGGCAATCTGAAGACCGGCTTCACGCCGGGGAACGGCTGGGGGCTGGGCTGGTGCGTCTCCCGCGAGCCGCAGGGCGTGACCGCCATGTTCTCCCCCGGCACCTTCGGCCACGGCGGCGCGTACGGCACGCAGGCCTGGATCGACCCCGGCAAGAAGCGGATCTACATCCTGATGATCCAGAGGGCGGGCCTCCCCAACTCCGATGGTTCCGAGATCCGGCGCGCGTTCCAGGATGCGGCGGACTCGGCCCTGACCGAAGCCGCGCCGCTCCGGCTGAACCTCCGCTCGCGGAGAATGGACCAGGGCAAGCCCTCCGTGACCGAGGTTCTGGCCTCGTGGGAACCGAGGAAGACGGCGATCGTCGTCTGCGACATGTGGGACGACCACTGGTGCAAGTCGGCCGCCCGACGAGTGTCCGAGATGGCCGGGCCGATGAACGAGGCCCTCAAGAAGGCCCGGGACCGCGGCGTCTTCATCATCCACGCGCCCAGCACCACGACCGGGTTTTACAAGGACACCCCCCAGCGGCGGCGGGCACGGCAGGCCCCGTACTCCCCGACGCCGGTCCCTCTCGTGACATCGCCACGATGGGGGACGGCCTGGTACTGGACGGACGCCAGGCGCGAGGGTGTCCTGCCGATCGACGACTCGGACATGGGCTGCGATTGCGAGAAGAAGTGCGAGATCGCGGCCCCCTGGACCAGGCAGACCGCCGCCATCGAGATCGCCGAGCCCGACGCGATCACGGACGACGGCCAGGAGGTGTGGAACCTGCTCGCCAGCCGGGGGATCGACAACGTCATCCTCTGCGGCGTCCATCTGAACATGTGCGTGCTGGGGCGGCCCTTCGCCATCCGGCAGATGACCGCGCTCGGGAAGAAGGTCGCCCTGATGCGCGACCTGACCGACACGATGTATAACCCGGAGCGTCCGCCGGGCGTGAGCCATTTCGCCGGGACGGACCTGATGGTCGGGCACGTCGAGCTCTACTGGTGCCCGACGTTCACGAGCACCGACATCACGGGCGAGGCGAGCTTCAAGTTCCCTGGCGACCCCCGCAGAACCCGGTGATCGTCGCGGGATCGCGACCCCGAGCCGCGTTTCCGCCTTCAGGAGCCGCCCCAGATGGGCGTCCCTCTGCCCGCCCCTGAGTCGAGGTGACCCATCGGCATGGTCGACGACGTGGCAGAAACCCGGCCCACGGGCCTCCGCTGGCGGATGTTCGGGCTGGCGTGCGGGGCGTCCTTCCTGCTGTACCTCCATCGCTACACCTGGAACCTGGTCGGCCCGAAGCTCCAGGAGGATTTCGGGTTCTCCAACACCCGGGCCGGCCTGGTGTTCTCGCTCTTCTATTACACGTACGCGGCGGGCCAGATCCCCAGCGGGGTCCTCATCGACCGGTCGGGCCCGCACCGGTTCCTCGGCCTGATCATCGTGGCCTGGTCGGCGGCGATCGCGGCGATCGGCCAGGCTTCGCACGTGGCGGTCCTCGCCGGGCTCCGGCTCCTGTTCGGGGCGGCGCAGGCCGGTTGCTATCCGGCGCTGGCGAAGGTGACGCGGAGCTGGTTCCCCGCGGCCCGCCGGACCGTCTATCAGGGGTGGATCGCCACGACGTCGGGCCGCGCGGGCGGGGCGCTCTCGCCGATCATCCTGGGGTCGCTCCTGATGGGCTATTTCGGCCTCTCCTGGCGGACCGCGGTGGGCCTGCTCGGGGCGATCGGTGTCGGCTACGGCCTGCTGTTCTGGGCCCTGTTCCGGAACACCCCGGCCGAACATCCCGGCGTGAACCGGGCCGAGCGCGACCTGATCGGCGAGGGGGCGACCTCCCTCGACGATCCGGCCACCCGCGCCGTGCTGCGGCCGGGCCGGGCCTGGCGGAGCCGGAGCCTCCGGTTCTTCGTGGCCCAGCAGTTCCTCGACGCCGGCTCCGACGTGGCGTTCGTGTCGCTGATCGGGACCTATTTCCTCCAGGCCCGGGGGTTCGACGTCACCAGGACCGGCTGGCTGGCCAGCCTCCCGCTCTGGGGCGGTGCGCTGGGCGGGATCGCGGGCGGGTGGATCAACGATCGCCTGATCGCCCGGACCGGCCGGCGGCGATGGGCCCGGAGCGGGGTCGGCTTCGCCGGCAAGGTGATCGGCTGCGTGATGCTGGGGCTCGTGGCCCGACAGGAAGGCGGAGTGGCCGCCGGCCTGGTCCTGATGGCGGCCAAGTTCTTCAGCGACTGGAGCCAGCCGACCGTCTGGGGGACCTGCACCGACCTCGGCGGCCGGTTCAGCGCCACTGTCTTCGCCATCATCAACACCGCGGGGACGCTCGGCGGGGTGGTGATGCCGGTCGTCTTCGGCCTGGTCCTCGACGCCTTCACCACCCGCACCGAGTCGGCTGGCCGGCTCGTCGCCGCGGTCGACTGGAACCCGCTGTTCCTCCTGCTGGCCGCGATGTACCTGGGGAGCGGCATCTGCTGGCTCCTGATCGACTGCACCAGGTCGCTCGACAGCCACGAAGCCGGGGGCCCGGCCTAGGCCCGATCGATCCGATGACGCCCGACGAGGTCCCAGTCGACCTCGACCCCGAGCCCGGGAGCCTCCGGGAGAGTCGTCATTGGGCCTTCGATCTTCAGCGGGTCGCGGACGATCGAGAACTCGTGATAGGACGGGCCCAGGCAGTCGCCGGGATACCGATCGACCTGCATGTTCGGGGTGGAGACGATCAGGTGCATCATGGCCGCCGAGGCGACGTCCCATTCCAGGTTCGAGCCGATCGTGCAGGGGATGCCGTTCCGCGCCGCCAGCTCGGCGATCCGCCGGGCCTTGGCGATCCCGCCCTGCTTGCCGGGGTAGAGGCTCAGGGCGTCGCAGCATCCCCGGTCGATCAGCTCGCGGGCCTCCGCCTCGTCGAAGCAGCTCTCGTCGGCCAGGATCTTCTGGCCGGTGATCTCGCGGACCCGCCTGAGGCCCGAGTAATCCTTGCGCGGGAGTGGCTGTTCGACCAGAGTGAGCCGGCAATCGGCGAGCTGTTCCAGGCAGGACAGGGCGGCGGGCTCGTCCCATCCGCCGTTGGCGTCGACGGTCAGGGCGATATCCGGGCCGATCGCCCCCCGGACCGCCCGGACGCGGCGGACGTCCTCGGCCGGGCCGGTGCCGACCTTGACCTTGATGGTGTCGAAGCCGGCCACCACCCGTTCGCGGGCCCGCTCGGCGGCGACCTCGGGGGCGTAGGCCCCCAGCGAGAACCGGTTCCGGACGCTCAGCGATCGGCAAGGGCCGCCGAGGAGATCATGGACCGGCCGGCCCGCCGCCCGGCCGGCGATGTCCCAGCAGGCCATCTCGATGGCCGACTTGGCGAACCAGTTGTCGACCGCCAGGGCGTCGAGCCGGCGGTCGACCTCGTCGTGGTCGAGCGGGTCGAGGCCGATCAGGGCGGGCCCGAAGACGTGGTCGATGATCGCCCGGGCCCCCCAGACCGTCTCGCCGCTCCAGCGGGGGGTGACGGTGGCCTCGCCGACCCCCTCGATACCCTCGACGGTCCGGACCCGGACCAGGACGAATTCGGAGACCTCATGACGCCCGAGCGCGGAGATCATCCGCCGCTCGGGCCTGAGGGGGATTCGGACCGGGATGGCTTCGATCGTCTGGATTTTCATGCCCGGCAAATTAACATGGCGAAACCTTCGGTTCGAGGGGGATGACCATGTTCAAGGCCGGGGCGGCGCGGACCCGTTTGACCCCATTCTGGGGGGTCGAGCTGACCGGGTGGGGCTACTACATCGGGCGGCGATGGCGTCGGGTCCGCGACGACCTGTCCGCCACGGCCCTGGCCCTGGACGACGGCGAGCGGCAGGCGGTCCTGGTCGCGCTCGACCTGATGGTGATCGACGAGCCGTTCACCCGCCGGACCCGCGAGCGGATCGGCGAGGCGACCGGGCTGCCGCCCGACTCGGTCCTCCTGACCTGCTCGCACAGCCACAACGCCCCGGCCGCCGGCGGCCTGCTGGGGGTGGGCGAGTGCGATCCGGCCTATGAGGACTGGGCGAGCCGGCAGGCGGCGACGGCCGCGATCGTGGCCTGGGAGTCGCGGGTCCCGGCCTCGGCCCGGGTCGGGCACTCCGAGATGGCGGGGTACACCTACAACCGGACCCGCCCCCGCGGGGTCGTCGACCCCCGGGTGACCGCGCTTCGGGTCGACCGGCTCGACGGGTCTCCCCTCGCGGTCGCCGTCAACTTCGGAGCCCACCCCTGCGTCGGGACGATTCTCCGGCCCTGGGAGGTGAGCCGCGACATCCCGGGCGAGGTGGTCGACGGCCTGGAGGCCGCCCATCCCGGTGCCATGGCCCTGTACATCCAGGGGGCCTGCGGGGACGTGAACTTCCTCCCCGAGTTCAGCGCCCCCGACCGTTATCAGGAGCCGGCGCGAGCCCTGGTCGGGCACGCCCTCGGAGCCCTGGATCGAGCCCGGGAGATGCCCGACCCGGTCGTCGCCTCGGCCATCGAGATCGCCTCGCTGCCGACACGCCGATGGACCCGCGACGAGCTGATGCACGACCGCCGCGAGGCCGAGCGGAGGCTGGTGGGCGGCCGGGTAGACGTCTCCCGATGGCGCGAGACCATCGGACGATCGATGACCAATCGGCCGGACGACATGGTCGCCCGTCACGGCGGCGACGAGGCGAAGGCGGTCGCGGCCATGTGCCGGTTCCACCTCGAGTGGACCGGCCGGATGCTCCCCGACTTCGAGACCCGCCCCGAGACGCTGGCGACCGAGGTCCAGGCCCTCCGGGTCGGCGATCTCTACTGCGTCGCCAACGCGTCGGAGTTCTTCACGCCCTTCGCCCTGGACGTCCGCCGCCGATCGCCGGCCCCCGAGCTGATGATTGCCTGCTACGCCAACGGGCGGATCGGCTACTTGCCCGACGATCACGACATCCTGGCCAGGAGCTACGCCGGCTACCAGTCGCCCAAGTATTGCGATCAGTTCCCCTTCACCCCCGAATCCGGCCCGGCCATGTGCGACGCCATGCTCCGCGTGATCGACCGCTGCCTCGCCTCAGTATAGGCCTGTCCCGAAGTCCGGGTGCGGCGGCCCGGACCTCGTCAGGACCGACGTCGCCGGAGGGACCGCGGAACCCGTGCTGTTGCCTGGCGGTCGTGTTGACGATATGTTTGATACTCGCCCCGCCGATTCCCGACCCTCGACTCGCACGGATTTGCCGCCCGGGAGCCCGCCATGGTGCCGCGCCGCCTCCTGCCCCTGGCCGCCCTGATGGCCCTGCTCGATCCCGGCGTCGCCCGCTCCGGCGAGACGTCGGCGACGACCCCCTCGTTCGAGTCGTCGGTCCGGCCGATCCTCAAGGCGCACTGCTTCCAGTGCCACGGCGAGGAGCCGAAGCCGAAGGGCGGGCTCGACCTGCGGCTGGTCCGCGCGATGGTCGCCGGGGGCGATTCGGGGCCGGCGGTCCGGCCCGGCCGGCGCGACGAGAGCCTGATCTGGGAACGGGTCGAGGCCGACGAGATGCCCCCGGGCGACAAGAAGCTCTCGGCCCTCGAGAAGGCCGCCGTCGCCGCGTGGATCGACGCCGGCGCCTCCACCGCGCGACCCGAGCCCGAGACCCTGCCACCGCCGGGCCCGGTCCTGACCGTCGAGGAGCGCGGGTTCTGGTCGTTCCGCCCGATCGCCCGAGCCGAGGTCCCCCGGGTCGCGCATGCCGAGGCCGTCCGCGGCCCGATCGACGCTTTCCTGCTCGCACGCCTGGAGAAGGATGGGCGGGAGTTCGCCCCGGAGGCCGACAGGCCCGCCCTGATCCGTCGCGCCACCTTCGATCTGACGGGATTGCCCCCCTCGCCCGAGGAGGTGGAAGCCTTCCTCGCCGACGAGGCCCCCGACGCCTTCGACCGGCTGGTCGACCGCCTGCTGGCGAGCCCCCATTACGGCGAGCGCTGGGCGCGGCACTGGCTCGACGTCGTCGGCTACGCCGACAGCGACGGCGAGCCGAGCAAGGACACCGTCCGGCCCTACGCCTATCACTACCGCGACTACCTCATCCGCGCCCTGAACGCCGACCGCCCCTGGGACGCCCTGATCCGCGAGCAACTGGCGGGCGACGAGATGCTGGCCCCGCCCTACCGGGACCTGACGCCCGAGGGCCGCGACCGCCTGATCGCCACCGGATACCTGCGCATGGTGCCCGACACGACCTCCGAGCCGGGCGTCGACGCCGAGGTCGCGCGCGACGGGGTCGTGGCCGACGCGATCAAGGTCGTCTCGTCCTCCCTGCTCGGCCTGACCGTCGGCTGCGCCCAGTGCCACTCCCACCGGTACGACCCGATCACCCAGGACGACTATTTCCGGTTCCGGGCGATCTTCGATCCGGCGTTCAACACCGCCCGGTGGCGGACCCCGACGCAGCGGCTGGTGTCGCTCTGGTCGGCCGACGACCGGGCGAAGGCCGCGGAGGTCGACGCCAGGGTCAAGCTCGTGGAGGCCGAGCGGGCGGCGAAGGTCGCCGAGCTAGTCGCCCGGGTCCTCGATCGCGAGATGGCCGAGTTGCCCGAGGACCTCCGCCCCAGGGCCCGCGAGGCCCTCGATGCCCCGTCGAGCAAGAGGACCGAGGAGCAGAAGGCGCTGCTGAAGGCCCACCCGCGGCTGCTCGTCAGCCGGGGCAACGTGAGCTTGTATGACGCCAGGGCGTTCCAGGCGATCGCCACCGAGTTCGACAAGAAGGCCGCCGCCGCCCGCGTCGGCCGTCCGGCCGAAGCCTTCGTGCACGCGACGACCGAGGCCCCCGGCCCGGTCCCGCCGTCGAGGCTGAACGTCCGGGGCGACCCGAGGCAGCCCTCGCGCGAGGTCGTCCCCGCGGAGCTGACCGTGCTGGCGACCGCGACCGGCCCGGCGGAGATCCCGCTCGATGACCCCGCGCTGCCGACCACCGGCCGGAGGCTGGCGTATGCTCGCCGGCTCACCGACGGCCGGCACCCGTTGGTGGCCCGCGTGCTGGTCAATCGCGCCTGGATGCACCACTTCGGCCGGGGGATCGTCGCCACGCCGGCCGACTTCGGCACGCTCGGCGACCGGCCGAGCCATCCCGAGCTGCTCGACTGGCTGGCCGCCGACTTCATGGACGGCGGCTGGAGTCTCAAGCGGCTTCACCGGCGGATCATGACGTCGACGGCGTATCGCCAGACGTCGCGCCGGGAGACGCCGGGCGACCCCGACAACCGCCTGGTCGGCCGGATGCCGGTGCGGAGGCTGGAGGCCGAGGCGGTGCGGGACGCGATCCTGGCGGCCTCGGGCCGGCTCGACGCGACCATGTGCGGCCCGCCGCTGCCGGTCGCCCTCGACGAGGCGGGCCAGGTGCTGGTCGGCATCGACACCCGCGACACGGCCGGCCGCCAGCGCGGCAAGCCGGGCTCGCTCGGCGGCGCCGAGTTCCGCCGGAGCCTGTACGTCCAGGTCCGGCGCAGCCTGCCCCTGAGCTTCTCCGAGGCCTTCGACGCGCCGACGCTCGCGCCCAACTGCGAGCGGCGGGCCAGCTCGACGGTGGCGACGCAGTCGCTGGCGCTGATGAACAACGAGTTCGTGGTCGAGCAGTCCCTGGCCTTCGCCGACCGCGTGATCCGGCTCGCCGGCGCCGACCCCGCGGCCCGGGTCGACCGGGCCTGGCGGATCGCGCTCGGACGCGGGCCGACGCCCGAGCAGAAGGCCGACGCCGTGGGCTTCCTGGCCGAGCAGAGGGCCGATCTTGCCGGACGGCCGAAGCCGCCACCGGCCCCGAAAGGTGGCGCAAGCCCACCGGCGCCCGATCCCGACCGCGTCGCCCTGGCGACGCTGGGGCAGGCGCTGTTCGGCTCGAACGCGTTCCTGTACGTCGACTGACCGAGTCGAGCCCGAGACCGGAGTCCGAACCATGGCCCTGCCGCTCGACCCGACCTCCCACGCCAGCCGCCGGCATTTCCTGGCCCAGCAGGGCATGAGCCTGGGCGGCCTGGCCCTGGCCTGGCTGCTCCATCGCGACGGGCCGGCCCACGCCGCCGATAGGCCCGCCGGGCCCCGGAAGCCGGACCTGGAACGGCCGATCTTCGACCTCAGGCCCAAGGCCCCGCCGCACCCGCCCCGCGCCCGGGCGATGATCTCGCTCTTCATGCAGGGCGGCCCCAGCCACCTCGACCTGTTCGACCCCAAGCCCGAACTCCAGAAGAGCGACGGCAAGACCTTCACCGGCGAGATCAAGCGGGACAACGCCGGCGAGGCCAGCGCCCGGCTGCTCGCCTCCCCGTGGAAGTTCCACCGGCGCGGCGTCTGCGGGATGGCCCTGAGCGAGCTCCTCCCCGGCCTGGGCTCGGTCGCCGACGACATCTGCCTGGTCCGCTCGATGCAGACCGGCGTGAACAACCACGGCCAGTCGATCAACGCGCTGAACACGGGGCGGATCACTGCGGGCCGGCCGGTCGTCGGCTCGTGGCTCACGTACGCGCTCGGGTCGGAGAGCGACAACCTGCCGGCCTATTGCGTGCTGAGCGACCCCGGCGGCGTGCCCGTGCTGGGCGTAGACAACTGGTCGAGCGGCTGGCTCCCGGGGCTCTACCAGGGCACGGTGATCCGCCCGCGCGAGCCGAGGATCCTGAACCTCGACCCGCCCCCGGGCCTCGACGGCACGGTCCAGGCCCGGACCCTCCGGCTCCTGGACCGGATCGACCGCGACCACCTGGCCGAGCACGCCGGGGACCACGACCTGGCCGCCCGGATCGCCAGCTACGAGCTGGCGGCCCGGATGCAGCACGCCGCGCGCGAGGCGCTCGACGTCTCGGGCGAGGCCGCCGAGACCCGGCGGACGTACGGCCTGGAGGACGACGCCACCCGGGAATTCGGCACCCGCTGCCTGATCGCCCGCCGCCTGGTCGAGCGCGGGGTGCGGTTCGTCCAGGTCTGCACCGGCAACCAGGACTGGGACCACCACGGCGGGATCGCCAGGAGCTTGCCGAAGATGTGCCGCAAGGTGGACGGCCCGTCGTCCGCCCTGGTCCGCGACCTCAGGCGGATCGGCCTGCTCGAGACCACCGTGGTCGCCTGGGGCGGCGAGATGGGCCGGCTGCCGGTCGTCCAGAACGAGAAGAACGTCGGCCGCGACCACAACACCTACGGCTTCAGCATGTGGCTGGCCGGCGGCGGCTTCAAGGCCGGCCACGCCCACGGCGCCACCGACGAGCTCGGCCACCGCGCGGTCGAGGACGTGGTGACTCACAGCGACTACCACGCGACCCTCCTCAGCCTCTTCGGCCTCGACCACAGGACGCTCGCCTTCTCCCACCCCGGCGGGGGCGGATCGCTCGTCGACGGCCAGCCGGCGCGGGTGGTCGAGGGCCTCCTGGCGTGAGTCGAGTCGCCCCATCACGACCGTCTCGGATGCGTCATCCCTCCCTCGTTTATCGGACTTGCCCATGAGCCTTCGACCCGTCGGCCTCGCCGCCGCCCTGGCCGTGACCCTCGGCATCACGACCGCCGCCCGCGCCGCGGAAGGGGCCGAGCTACTTCCGGCAACTGGACGACGATGAACGGCAGGTCCGGGGTCTCGAACCGGCTCCTCCAGGAGGCGAACCCATCGCCCGCTGGAAGGACATCGCCCTCGAAGGTCTGGAGACCCACTTCCAGATCGGAGACCAAGGGAATCAGAACCAGGACCGAATCGCCGAGCTTGAGCGGATGGTCGGTCGCCTGACGATGGAGCTGGAAGTCGCAAAGCGACCTGACCCCGGCGGAGTTCGAGCAGCAGTGGCTCCGGGGGCAGAAAGCGAAGACCCTGCAACGAACAGGGACCGAAACCGATTGCCTCCGGTTTCCATCCCATCGGCGGTACGTCTTCTGCCACGGCAAGCGAACCGCTGATCCGACGGCCGACATCGACCGTTGGGCCTTGTCGGTGTGCTGTCCCGGGGCCTGCTCTCCTCTCAGGCCCGGGAGCGCGAACGCTCGCGCGTCGCCCGCCTCTCGGACGACCGACTCTCGCATTCGGTGGGCCCCACGACGCGCTCGAGCACGTGGCGGATGCCGATCCGGGCCTGCTCCAGCACGCGCGAATCGCCGGTCACGACCCAGGTGAAGTTCGCCCGGACCAGCATCGCGGTGATCTCGAAGACCAGCTGGTCGATGTCCGTGTCGCGCGACAACTCTCCCCCGGACACGGCCCGACCCAGCGCCTCGGCGAACTGCTCGAGCCATCGCATCTGTAGCTCCATCACCCGGTCGCGGGGACGCCCGGGACGTGACGCGAGCTGGACCGAGACGGTCGCGATGAAACAACCGCCCGGGAAGACCCGCCGCTCCAGATGCCCGAAGAACGCCTCGCTGAGCGCCCGCACCCGACCGAGGCCCCCGGGCGACTCGCCCGCCGGGCCCAGCACGTCCCGCTCGAAGATCTCGGCCGCCGTCTCGATCGTCGCCAGCTCCAGCTCCTCCTTCGACTTGAAGTGGGCATAGAGGCCGCTCTTGCTCATGCCGATGTGCCGGGCCAGCTCGCCGATGGAGAGGCCCTCCAGCCCCCGCGTGGTCGCCAGCTCGGCGGCCGCGAGCAGGATCGTGCGCCGGCTCTCCACGCCGTCCGCCCGCGGCTTCCGCCCCACGGGCTTCCCCCCGTCCGATCGCCGCGATCCGGAATCGTGGCTGCCCATACTTGACATTCCCGAGCCCTTCCCCCGTCCGATCGATCCGATTTCGAAATCCCTGGTAAGCCCGCCTTGACATTATAGCACGACCGTACGTACTATCCGAAGAACGATCGGTCGTGCTTTTTGTCGGCAACATTCCAGAGACCTTGAGGTCAAAGCTCATGAACCCCTCAGCCGATGCCGCCTCCGGCCTTGCTCCCGACTTCGCCGCGGTGAAGGGCCGGCAGCAGCAGACCTGGGCGAGCGGCGATTTCGCCGTCGTCGCCTCGCGGATCGTCTTCCAGGCCGAGCACCTGTGCGAGACCGCGGACATCCAGGCCGGGTGGCGTGTGCTCGACGTCGCCACCGGGAGCGGCAATGCCGCGATCGCGGCGGCAAGGCGGGGCTGCGAGGCCGTCGGCGTCGACTACGTCCCGGCGCTGCTCGAGCGCAGTCGGGTCCGCGCCGCGGCTGAACACCTCGACGTCCGGTTCGTCGAGGGGGACGCCGAAGACCTTCGTTTTCCCGACGCCTCCTTCGACGCCGTGCTCTCGATCTACGGCGTCATGTTCGCCCCCGACCACCACCGGGCCGCGGCCGAGTTGGCCCGGGTCTGCCGGCCCGGCGGGCGCATCGCGCTGGCGAGCTGGACCCCCGACGGGTTCATCGGCGAGACCTTCCGGATCTTCTCGAGCTACCTTCCCCCAGCGCCCGGCCTGCAGCCTCCCGTCCGCTGGGGCGATGAAGCCTACCTCGACGCTCTCTTTGGTCAGGTCGCCGCATCCGTGACGAGCTACCGCCGCACGGCGGTCTTCCGCTTTGCCTCCGCCGAGGAGAACGTCGACTTCTTCCGGACCTACTATGGTCCCACGCTCCGCGCCTTCGAATCCCTGGACCCACCACAGCGCGAGGCGTTGCGTAACGACCTGCTCGTCCTGGCTCGCCGCTACGACCGCAACGTTGGCACGGGACCGGTCGCGATCACCGCCGATTATCTCGAGACCGTGATTGTCCGGAAGTGACCCCACCGGGACGGCAACCCTCCCGGTTGGTCCAGCCCCGTGGGTACACCTCCGTGCGTCGTGCCGGAAGGCTGGCGTCAGGGCGAACGTCGGCCGGGGCAGAGGCACGGTGAGGTGGGGTTGGCGGGACAGTGACCCGTTCGCCCGCAGTCCACGCACTTCAGGAGTCCTGACCCATGCGTAGATGGTTTTCTTCCGCCGGGGCGGCGCTGCCGCTCGCCCTGTTCGCCGGCCTGCTGGCCCCCACGCCGACGCCGGCCGAGACCTGCATGTCGCCCTTCGTCAAGCGCCTCGACCGCCCCGAGAAGTACCTCTACGTCTTCTGCGTCGACGCCGACGCCCGGGACAACGACTTCCTCGCCGTCATCGACGTAGACGCCGAGTCCTCCCGGTACGGCCAGGTGCTCTACCAGTTCGACCTCGGCTCCTCCGGGAACGAGACGCACCACTTCGGCTACACGGACGACCGCAGTCACATCTGGGGCTGTAGCCTGTTCTCCAACCGCATCTTCGTCATCAACGTGTCGGATGACCCCGCCCGGCCGAGGCTGGTCAGGAGCTTCGACTCCTCCGAGAAGACCGGTTTCACGGGCCCGCATTCGCCCTACGCCCTGCCGGGCCGCATGCTGATCAGCTGCCTGGACGGCAAGGACGGCGGCCTGCCGGCGGGGCTAGCGGAGTTCGACAACGACGGCACCTTCATCCGCAAGCTGGACATGCCCTCGGAGGCCCCCTACGGCTACGACGTGGCCATCCACCCCGACAGGAACCGGATGGTCACATCGAGCTTCACCCCGCCGGAGAACTACGGAAAGCCGCTGGCGAAGATGGACATGAAACACTTCGGCGATAAGCTGGTGGTCTGGGACTTCCGCGCCCGCAAGCCGCTGCAATCGCTGACCACCGGGGCCGCACCGCTGGAGTGCCGCTGGTCGCTCAGGGAGGGGGCCGACCACGGCTTCGCCAACTGCGCCTTCGACGACTCGATCTGGGTCTGGGAAGGCGACGGCCGGGGTGCCTATAGCGCCCGGAAGCTCTGCGAGACGGGCAAACTGCCCGTCGACCTCAGCCAGTCGACGGACGGCAAGTACCTGTACGTCGGCTGCTTCGCTTCCGACGAGGTGCAGCAGTGGGACGTGAGCGACCTGAAGCACCCGAAGCTCACGAGCACGATCAAGCCGGGGGAGCAGCCGAACATGCTGCACCTGACGCACGACGGCAAGCGGATGTACATCACCAACTCGCTGCTGAGCACGATGGACCGCTCGGGCAAGTTCTGGGTGCGGCTGGCGCGGGTCGGGCCGGACGGCCTGACGCTGGACCGGAAGTTCGACGTGGACCTCACGAAGTTCCCCACGGGCCCGGCTCGCGGCCATGACATGTTGTTGCGTTGACTGGCCCGAATCGCATCGAACCGACCTAAGCTGGGCGCGGCCGCTCGCAGCCCGCCCGGCGCAACACCAACGAGGACACCCATGTTCGCGCTGGCCCTGCTGACAACGCTCTGCGCCGACCCGGGGCCGGACGCCTCGCGCCTGGCGGTCATCCGCCCGATGCCGGACTTCACGCTGACGACGCAGGCCGACCGGCCGCTGCGGACGGCGGACCTGCGCGGCAAGGTCGTGCTGGTGAGTTTCGTCTTCACGACGTGCGGCGGCAGCTGCCCGGCGACGACCCACCGCATGAGCCAGGTCGCGCGGGCGCTCGCGGACCGGGGCCTGCTGAGAGACGACCGAGTCCGCCTGCTGTCGATCACGCTGGACCCGGCCCGCGACACCCCCGAGGCGTTGCGGAATTACATGAGAGCGTACGACGCCGACCCGGCCTCCTGGACGTTCCTGACCGGGCCGCGCGAGCAGGTGGGGAAGGTCCACGCAGCGTGGGGGATGTGGGCGAAGCCGGCCGCCGACGGCCAGCTTGACCACCCGTCGCGCGTCTTCCTCGTGGACGGCCGCGGCCGCGTCCGCGAGATTTACAACCTCGAGTTCTTCAAGCCCGCCTGGGTCCTGGAGGACGTCCAGTCGTTGTTGAAAGAAGCCGCCGGGAGCCCCGAAAAGTAAGAATACTGGGCCAGGAATGAGAGTCTATCCGGGAACGCATCCCAGAGCAGGCAATGGGTTATGCGATATGGGTGATGGTTGATAGGAAGGCGACTCCCTGGTATTCCCGTGGCGAGCCAATCCCATCGAATCTCTTCTATCAGCCATAAGCCATTTGTCATCCCTTGTTCTTGTTCCCGGATAGCCTCTGATTGGTTTCGTCGGTGTCGAAATCCCACTGGCTCAATAGGTCGAGCATCGCTCACCGTCTTGAGCCGATGGGATTTCTGGACTCCGGAGGCCGACAGGCGAAGTGCAACGGTGGCTCGGTTGGTCGCCGGGTGGCGGCTGATGTCACGGCTTCCGATTGCGCCTTCCACCCCCGATCGCGCACGGGTCAGGACCCCGAGGTCGTGGATTTTCGTCCGATGACCGTCGATAGGCAGCCGTGCAGGCCGTACCGTAACGACGGCCCCGAGGTGGTCCAGTCCCAGGGGCGCACTTCAGAGGTGCGGTACAAGTGGCGGCGGACCCTGGTGCGGTTCGTGGTCCTGACGCTGGATGCGATCTGGAAGGAATGGACCCCTCTCAAGGCGAAGCAGGCCGATCCCACCGATGCGGCTCCGCGCAGCAGGACGCAAGTCCATGACGGACAACGATCACGACGAGTCGCATGAGATCGCGGTGGAGATCGGTGCGGAGTGTCCGTTGCAGCCCCCGGATCCAGGCCGAGCCGTCCTCCAGGAACGCCCGGCCGGTCGCCTCCGCGAAGTTCCGCCGTCGCGCCTCGGCGGCCGCCATCGGGCCGAATCGATCGACCGAATAGATCGTGGCCACGTAGGTGCGCACCGCCAGCTCCGGCACGCGCCGCGGCTCGGCCGGCTCCCCGGCGGTCGGGAGCGGTCGTACGGCGGGCCCCTCCGGCTCGGGGCCCGG
>JADMIO011575608.1_pt1 | contig 44930 bp, 35 predicted proteins | sample 8958161 | NCBI WGS metagenome assembly JADMIO01 (sample SAMN16585339, study PRJNA669376) | soil metagenome | isolation source: Crop rotation soil | place: USA: Cullars Rotation, Alabama | collected 2011
AGTTGTTGAGTTGTTGAGTTGTTGAGTTGTTGAGTTGTTGAGTTGTTGAGTTGTTAGTTGTCAGAGCAACGTCCCTCTCAGCGTCACCATCGCGACGCTGAAATAGATCACCAGTCCTGTCACGTCCACGAGCGTGGCGACGAAGGGCGCAGACGAGGCGGCGGGGTCAAAGCCGATGCGCCGGAGCAGCAGCGGCAGCAGCGAGCCGATCAACGTGCCCCAGAGTACGATGCCGACGAGCGCAATGCCGACCGTCAGCGCGATGAGCGGCCAGTGCTCGCCATACGCCTCTGGATTGACGATGGACCAGATGGTGATGCGCAGAAGTCCGATGCTGCCCAGAATTCCGCCGAGCGTCAGGCCGGCGAGAAATTCGCGTCGAGTCACCATCCACCAATCGCGCAGCGAGAGTTCACCAAGCGCGAGCGCGCGCACGACGAGCGTCGAGGCCTGCGAGCCGGAGTTGCCGCCGCTCGAGATGATGAGCGGCACGAACAGCGCCAGCACGACGGCCTTGCCGATTTCGACCTCGTAGGCCTTCATCGCGGTGGCCGTCAGCATTTCGCCGAGGAACAGCGCGGTCAGCCAGCCGGCGCGCTTGCGGATCATCTTGCCGAAGGCGATCTCCGTGTACGGCTCGTCGAGCGCCTCAGACCCGCCGATGCGCTGGATGTCCTTGGTGGCTTCGGCCTCGGCCACGGCGAGCACGTCATCGATCGTCACGATGCCGATCAGCACGCCGGCGGTGTCCGTCACCGGCAGGGCGATGCGGTCGTGCTGGCGGAATTCCGCGACGGCGGTTTTCTGATCGTCGGTAGCCTTCAGCGCCACGAACCGGCGGTCCATGATCTCGCCGATGCGCCGATCCGGCGGGTTCAGCAGGACTTCGCGCGTCCGGATGTCGTCGATCAGCACACCGGCGTCGTCGACGACGTAGAGCACGTTGAGCGTCTCGCTGTCCTGGCCGTGCTGCCGGATGTAGTCGAGGACCTGCTGAATCGTCCACGATTCCCGGATGGCGACGTAGTGCGACGTCATCAGACGGCCGACCGAATCGGGCGGGTAGCCGAGCAGCGACACGGCAATGCTGCGTTCAGCGTCGGTGAGCAGCGTGAGCATCTGGCGCGTGGCGGCCGCGGGCAGCTCCTCCAGGAATCGCGTGCGGTCGTCGTCGGCCATGTCGTTCAGCAGTGCGGCAACATCCTCCTGGGCCATGCCCTTGACGAGCGCGGCTTGTGACTCGAGCGAGAGGTATTCGAACACTTCGGCCGCGAGCATGCGCGGCAATACACGGAACACGACGACCTGCTCCTCGACGCCAAGCTCGGTGAGCAGCTCGGCCAGGTCGTTGGCGGGCCGGTTGCGGGTCATGTCGCGCAGCCGCGCAAAGTCGCGGTCGCGGACGGCCGAGGCCAGCTCGTCCGCGGGCCTGGCCATTTCACGAATCATGGCCAGCGCCTGATCGCGTTCGGGCCCTTTCAGTTGTTGTTCCATGTGCTTCAACGCCGTTCTGACGATGTCGTGATGATGAACGTGCGAGCCGACCGACCGCGACGCGTCGAGCCACAGCCGGTGGATGAGATCGAGATCCGACGGACGAAGATTCGGCGCGTGCGCGCCCAGGTGGTAGATGTCGTGACGGCCGCTGCGATGGTGAATGACCATCTGCACCGAGAGATCGTCGGGCTTGGTCGCGCGCTCCCACGCGTCGCCCATCTGCCGGGCTTGCGCATCCACGGTGAGGCTCGCGGATTCACCGACGTGGATTTCCGCGGATCGCAGCGCAATCGCCGTGTCCATGATGGCGTCGAAGACGTTCTGCGCCGGCACGGTCATCAGCTCGACGGTGCGGCCGACGCGCTCGGCCGACGCGACGACGGCGGCAAAGAGCGCCTGCTCGTCGCGCGTCAGATGGCTCTGCGGATCGAGATCGGAATCGGCGGCATCCAGGCCCTGCAGGCGCACGGACAGTACGACGACGTCACGGCCGGTCGACGATTCGAGCGCGCGGACGAGATGATCGAGCCGGTGCGGATTGCGCACCGGTACCAGCAGGCCGCCAGGCCGCGCATGCGTTGCCTTGACCGACACGTCGACGGCCGGCAGGACCTCGGCGGAATCCGCATCGGCGGCGGCCGTCGCAGCCGAGCCGCGAGGCACCACAATCAGGGCAACGAACGTGCCCAGCAGCGTCAGCGGCGCCAGCGATCCCGGAAGCCGGACCACGAGCGCGGCGGCGGATCCCGCGATAATCGCGCCCACCAGCCAGAGCCCGAGCGGTAAGTGCCGTCCGAACAGTGACACGTTCAGCGGCACGCGAAACGCCTTCGTCGTCGCATCAATCGAGCGCAGCCGGATCAGCGAGGCGATGTTGAGCAGGATGACGAACGCGAGGACGAGCGCGTAGGCCTGGCCGAGCCAGGCGGCGCGGCCGGCGCTCGCGACGAGAATAAGGATGGTGACGGCCGCGGTAATGTCGATCGCGCGCGCCGGCGTGCCGTAGCGCGGATGCAGATCGCCCAACGCTTCCGGCAATCTGCGCTCGACGCTCAATCGGCGAATCGTCTGATCGGCGACGCTCATGGCCGCGTGCGCCGCAGGTCCCAGCATCAGCGCCGCGGCGGTCGCGACGAGCAGGCCCATCAAGACGTGTGCCCAACCCGGGCCGTTGACGTGATGGACCAGACCGAGCCACGGCAGGTCGGTCCAGACATTCACGTTCCCCGCGGGCACGAGTTTGGTGAGCAGCAACGCGGGCCCCGCGACGAGCACCAGACCCACGATCAGTGCGAGACGGCCAATCTGTCGCAGATGCGGCACGCGCGGCAGCGGCAGCCGGTTTGCCGCGCGCGACCACGTATCGCCGCTGCCCGAGACCGGGAGTGCCGACGCCAGTGCGGCCAGCAGCGACACGACCGCGAACGGCCAGCCTGTCGTCGCGAGATCGAATGCGGGTTCAATGGCCACGTCTGTCGGCCACCACCAGTGGCCGGTCGAGGTGGCCGGCGCGAGTGCGCCCCAGACAATTGCGATCGCCAGGACGCCGATGGCGATCCACACCATGTTGACGTGCGTGCGGCGCGTCAGCGTGAGCCCCAGTCGCGAGCGGATCCAGAAAAACGCCACAAGGACCGCCGCCAGCAGCGTTGAGACGTCAAGCGCCGTGAGATGCCGGGCGAGCGGCGCGAATGCCGCCGTCGCGATTGGCGCGTTGGTCGCGTAACTGCCGATGATGAGCGTGGCCAGCGCGGCGAACAGCACGCGCTCGGCCAGCAGCAGCGCGGCGGCGGCGCGGGACGCGCGCTCGCCGAACGCGCGCCGGGCAAAACCGGGCGCGCCGCCGGGAATGAGCAGCGCCCAGGCTTCGGTGTCCGCCGCCCGAACCACGGCGCCAACGGCGCAGGCGAGCGCGACCAGCCACGGCGCCCACGCACCGGCCACCGCGTGCGCGAGGCCGCTCACCACGAAGATGGCGACACCGAGCTCCGCGATCGGCTGCGCGGCCGTCGCCCACACCGGCGCGGCGGAGACGAGCGTCGATAGCACGACGCGAATCTCCTTGCGCGATCGGGACGTGAGCGTCGGCCTCATGTATGTCAGCCCAAGTGTTCCTATGGTAGGTGAACGGCGTGACATTTCGTGAAGACCGGACACGCCGCAACCGATAGATCAGACAGGATGCTCGGCTCCAAGAAGTTGCATCTGCTTTCGATTCTGTCATTGGTCGCGATGGCGGCATGGCTCGCGGCGAGCCCTGTCCAGGCCCGGCAGGATCCGCCGACGTTCCACGGCGGCGTCAACCTCGTGTCCCTCAACGTCGTGGTCAAGGACAACCGCGGCCGCGCTATCCGCGATCTGGCCGGAGGCGACTTCGAGGTGCTCGACCAGGGGCGATCAGTCCGTCTCACCGATTTCCGCATGGACGATGACGCCGTGAGCGTGGCTGTGCTGCTCGATACCAGCGGCAGCATGCGGCTGGGCTCGCGGCTCGATCTGGCAAAACGCGCGGCCGCCGCGCTGTTCGGCCAGGTCCGCGCCACGGATGAAGCGGCCCTGTTCACGTTCGATCGCAATCTGAAGGCGGTCGTGCCGTTCACGACCGACATGTCCGCACTGGCTAAGGGCCTGGATCGGGTCGATCCGTTCGGATCGACGGGTTTGTTTGACGCGGTCGGCGACGCGGCGCGCAAGCTCGCCGAACGCCATGCGTCACGCCGCGCGGTCATCGCGATTACCGATGGCTTTGATACCAGCAGCGACATGACCGCCGCCGAGGCGTCGGCGCTGGCCGGCTCGATTGATGTGCCGGTGTACGTGCTCGCGGTGGTCAACGAGGGCACGCCGCCCGACCCGCGTCAGACGCCGGTCGAGCCGATTGACGGTGGTGGAGTGGCGCGGCTCGACGATCTGACCGCCCGCACCGGCGGTGCGTCATTTACGGCCGAGGGCGATCTCGAAACCGGCCTGGCCGTGAAGCAAATCCTCACGGACCTCCGCACCGCCTACATGCTCGCGTTTTCCCCCGATCCCGCGCCCGGCTGGCACCAGATCGTCGTCCGCGTGGCCCGCAAGAATGCGCGGGTCAGGACCAGAGCGGGATTCTTCATGACGGCGCCTCTGTTGCCGGGGGTCGGTCCCAAGGTCCGGTAGGCAGGACCCTCGGACCTTTGGACCCTCGGCACTGGGTTGTTTTGAATCACCCTGCATAAAAGTACCACGGTCCTTGACCGGTCGAGCGTGCGATACTTGACCGCATGAGCAAGCGACCGACCGACCCGAATCAGTTGGCGAAGTTCATCGTCCAGCAAGCCACCGCAGAGAAGCCCGTCGAGCCGTCAGCGGCCATGCGGCGCGAAATGGCGAAGTGGTTAGGGGCGAGAGGGGGTCAGAAGGGTGGACCGGCTAGGGCTGCGGCTTTGAGTCCTTCGCGTCGGGCTGAGATAGCAAAGAACGCTGCTGCGGCTCGCTGGAAACAGTCGAAGAAGAAGGGCTAGCGCGATGCTCGGTGCGCCAACTGTCACCGGGCATCATTCGTCGCATGAACTCATCAAACATTGGAACAGTAAACGCGGTCTCGCCGTGATTCGGGCTCCAGATCATGCCCTTGGCAATAATCTTGTTGCGCATGACGCCTAGCGTAGTGACATCACGGTCTAGACAATCCGCAATAGCGCCCGATCTGTGAGGCCCTGGACCGAGGGCAGCCATGGCGCGCAGATACCGCTTCTCTGCTGGCGTCATTCGATCAAATCTAACGCGAAAGAAACTCTCATCAAGGGCAGCAACCGCCGTTGCAGAGGCAGTCTGTACATCGGCGAGCGTAATCGGAGATTGCTGTGCCGCATCCCACGCATGCTTGCCCCATTCCTGTAAGAAGTACGGATACCCGCGAGTTTCCATGACAATGGCGTCCACGGCATCCTGATCGATTTGGACGCCCTCATTCTCAGCGGGGCGCGTAATTGCCAATGCCGCCTCCCGGCGTGGCAACGCTGCGATTTCTGGAAAGTCGAACAGACGCTCGGCATAGGACTTGGCCTTGCCCATCCTGCCGCGCAACTGCGGTAGGCCAGCGCCTAGCAGATTGACTGGAAGTCCGCGCTGAGCACAGCGGTGCAGCCCAGTAATTAGGGCCGCCAGCTGATTCTCATCAACGTATTGAAGCTCGTCAATGAAAAGAACGACAGCCGTATCCGCTTCTCGCGCCGCTGTCCCCACCGCTTCCAGTAGGACTGTAAGGTCTTGCTCAAGGTCTCCGTTGTCGGCCAGCCCTGGCTCTGGGTCAAAGTCAAAGCCAACCTCGATGTCCTCGTATTTGAGTTTCAGTGACCTTGCGAACCCGGCCAAGGCGCGTAACCCACGCCGGGCATAATCGCGGGCCTTCTCCGTATTGCTGATCTTCAGCAACGCCATCCGCAGCTGAGGCGATAGCAGAGCCGGTAGAGACCTGTCCTCCGGGGCCTCCATCCGAAGAGTGGCGATCCCGATTTGCTCCGCAGACTCCCTGATGCTATCGAGGAGGACCGTCTTGCCGACGCCACGCAGGCCGACCATTAACAGGCTTTTGGTGGGGCGCCCCTGCCTTACGCGTTCAATCGCCACGATGGCGCGGTCGCGAATGTCATCCCTACCTACAAGGGCTGGCGGCGGGGTGCCAGCCCCGGGAGCATAGGGATTCCGCACTGGGTCCATGGCACATTTATACACAAATTAATCAGTTAAGTCAAATACGAATAAACACGTTAATTGTGTTGCAATTGCTTGACCGGTTATGTATAGTCGTTTCATGAACAGGCTGGACACGGCCAAGCGCACCCAAATCGTGACCGCCCTTGTCGAGGGCATGGGCATCACGGCGACCGGTCGCCTGTGCGATGTGACCAAAGGAGCCGTGTCCAAGCTGTTGGCCGATATCGGCACGGTGGCCGCGACGTATCACGACGAAGTAGTGCGGAACCTGAAAACCAAACGCATCCAGTGCGACGAGATTTGGTCATTCGTCGGCGCGAAGGAACGGCAGATCAAGAAAGACCCGTCGATCAAGGAACGCAACCCTGATGCGGGCGATGTCTGGACGTGGACCGCGATGGATGCTGACTCCAAGCTGATGATCTCGTATCTCGTCGGCGGACGCGGCAAGGGCGAAGCTTACGCGATGATGCAAGACATCGCGGCGCGTGTGCCGAATCGCGTGCAACTCACGACGGATGGCCTGACGAACTACATCGACGCTGTGGGCGACACGTTCACTGAAGGCGTGGACTACGGCCAGCTTCAGAAAATCTACAAGGACGTCGGGCACAAGGGCCGCTACAGCCCGCCCGTCTGCATCGGCTGTATTGCAAAGGTCATGCAGGGCAATCCTGACCCCGATCACATTTCAACGTCCTACGTCGAACGCTCAAACCTCACGATGCGAATGCACATGCGCCGTTTCACGCGACTCACGAACGCGCACAGCAAGAAAACCGAAATGCACCGTCACGCGGTCGCGCTGCACTTCCTGTATTACAACTTCTGCAAGATTCATGAAACGCTGCGTGTGACGCCAGCCATGGCCGCAGGAATTGCGACGACGCCGTGGACGGTTGGAGATATCGTGACGTTGCTTGAACGAGCAGAGGAAGCCGCTTAGACCGCAGGGCCAGGATCGACGCGCACGTCAATGCCGTGATCTTCGAAGTAACGATTGAGTGTCACGGCTTCATCGTAACGCAGCCTATCTCTCAGCTTTCTTACCTTGTCGCTCCATTTAGCTCCGAGCTTTCGCGCTACGTCGTCATGGGGCGCGTGAACTTGCAGCGCATCCATGAGCAGTCCCTCACCAACCTCGTCCGCCATCAGGCTGATGTAAGTCTCTTTGACCCTTGTGATCAGTCGATCAGATGGATGGAATCCGTCCCGCGTCATGAGTAGATAGTCAGTATCGAAACCGACATAAAAGCTCCGGCGCTTAACCCGATAGAACGCATAGAGACCTGCCGCGATCGCATCGTTCGGCGTGAGCTGCGACGATTCAAGTCGCTCGAAACTTGGCAGGACGGCGGTATGGTCGGTGCCATCCATCACCGGAGACATGACGGGGTGGACAATCGTGGAGCGAATCCTGAAAGCTACAGGTTGGCGCATGTTGGCGTTCATGACACCAACCAACCCGTAAATCAGCTTGTCGTCTGGCGATCTGGGGTGATACACCACTGAATCGCGGGTATAAAACGCCCCCAGCCTCTCGGACAACTCAGCGGTGATCGTGGATGGCTCAGAGGCGGTGCTGGCCCGCCACCAAGACGCCAAATCTGCACTCAGAGCATCGATGATTTCGACTGTATTGCCAGCGGCTGTGAAGCCCAGAAATGACCGGTGCGACGCATGGCTATCTATCTTCAGCCGCTCGACGCGAGCGCCGTCAGACGACATCGTTTCCTGCGAATCAGCGAACAGTATTATTCCGCCAGCACACGGAATGGCTGCGACTAGGCTCATACGCCCCCTCGGAACAAGCCGGGGTACCTTATGGCCGAAGCGATAGGTACTGCAAATCCGGTTAAGCATGGCTAGTCAGCCCTGCCTTTCTTGACCGGATATGCAGTCGATGAATATTTTGGGTCGAAACGACCCAGTGCCTGGACCCTCGGACCTTTGACTATTCGGTCCTTAGTGAAATGGCGGGATCAACCCGCGCCGCTCTTCGAGCAGGTACCGCACTTGCCGCAATCGCCACCAGCGCGAGCACGCCAGCCACACCGAGATAGGTCGCCGGGTCCGCGCGGCTGACGCCCGCAATCAAGCTGCCGAGCAATGTCGTGAGGAAATACGCGCCGGCCAGGCCGAGCGTCACGCCCATCGCCGCCACCGCGAGTCCCTGTCGGAGCACCAGACCGAGGATGCCCCGCGGAGTCGCGCCCAGCGCAAGGCGGATGCCCATCTCCCGTGTGCCGCCCGCGACGATGTAGCTCATCACGCCGTAGGTGCCGATGCCGGCGAGCACGAGGGCCAGCGACGAGAAGAGCGTGAGGAGCCACATCGCGAAGCGCTGACGCGCGAGCGAGGCGTCAACCAGCGCCGTCATCGGACGCAGACGATAGATCGGCAGATTCGCATCGAAATCACTGACCGCCCGGCGGACTCCTGTCGTGATCGAGGCCGGATCGCCCTCGCCGCGGACCGTCACATACATCGCCCGCACGGTCGACTGCGCGTGCGGCAGATACACGGCCATGCGGTCGTCTTTGTCCAGCGCATATTGCCGGATGCGGCCCGCCATGCCGACCACGGTCCGCCAGGGCGCGTTCGATTTCACATCGCCGAACTTGATGCGCTTCCCAATCGGATCGCCGCCGGGCCAAAGCTCCGCGGCCATGACCTCGTCGACGATGACCACGCGATCCGTGTCAGCGGTGTCCTGATCGGTGAACCATCGCCCGGCTTTGAGCGGGATGTTGAGCGCCTGGAAGTAGCGGCCGCCGGCGATGCGCTGATCCGCGTTGATGAAACTTTCACCCGGCGGCGGCACGCGGCCTTCCACCGTGATCGGACCCCAGGAAAATGCGCCTGCCAGCGGCAGTGAGGAAATGCCGCCGGCGTCGGTGACGCCCGGCACATGGCTGAGCCGTTCCCACAGATCGCGGTAGCCGCCGGCGACGGCCGAGCCGTTCGCGTAGCGCTGGCCCGTCAGCGTCAGCTCGAACGTGAGTACGTGATCGGCGGAAAACCCGGGCTGCACACGCTCGAGATGGGCGACCGTGCGCAGCAGCAGCCCGGCGCCCACCAGCAGCATCACCGCTAAGGCGAGCTGAGACACGACGAGTGCGCGGCGGATGTGGCCGCTCCGGCCCCACAATGCGCGCGCGCCTGCTGATCCGCGGCTCGCGTCTCCGAGCGTGCGGGTCACGTCGAGCCGGCGCAGCCCAAATGCGGGCACGAAACCGGCGAGGACGCCGACCGTCATGGAAATCCCCGCGCTGTAGAGCAACACGCGCCAGTCGATCGCAATGTCGCGCAGGCGCGGCAGGTCCGGCGGTTCCATCGCGTGAATCCAGGCGACACCGGCCCACGCGAGCGCGATGCCGGCAATCGCGCCGGCGGCGGAGAGCAGCAACGACTCACGCAACAGGTGCGCAACCAATTGCGCGCGCGTCGCGCCGAGCGCCGCGCGAATCGCCAGCTCGCGCTGCCGGGCCAGCGCGCGCGACAGCAGCAGGTTGGCGACATTCGCGCATGCGATCAGCAGCACGCACGCGACTGCGCCTGCCAGCACGAGGAGCGTGCCGCGCACATGGCCGACGACCTGATTCAGCAACGGCACGATCGAAAACGTCAGGCCGCCGTGCGGAGGATACGTGTCAGGAAATTCGCGGCGCAGCGCCGCGGTGATGCCGTCCATTTCCGCCTGCGCCGCGGCAATCGACACACCCGGTTTCAGGCGGCCCAGGATGTTGTAGTCCTCCCGCGTGCGGATGTCCGGCGCGTTGGGGGGCAGCGGCAACGGCAGGAATACATCGCCGTCCTCCGCGAGCCCCAGCGTCGGCAGCACTTCGCGCGGCAGCCGGAATCGATCCGGCAGCACGCCGGCGATCTGATAAGTCTGGCCGTTCAGCTCGATGGACTTGCCGATCGCCGCGCGGTCGGCCCCGAAACGCCGCGCCCAGAACGCATGGCCCAGGACCGCGGTGGCCGCCCGGCCCGGCGCGTCATCCTCCGGCACAAACAGCTGGCCGGCTTCCGGCTGCGCGCCCAGCATCGGCAACAGATTCGACGAGACGCGGATGACGCCGACACGCTCCGGTTCGAGGCCGGCGCCGGTCAGGTTGTAGTTCGCGCCAATGGCGATCGCGACGTCGTCGAACCCCGAATGCCGCCGCTTGATGTCGAAGTACTGCGCCGTCGAAAACCAGTCCTCCTGGATGTTCAGGCCCGGCGACCGGCTCCAGAGAATCGTCAGCTGATCCGCATCGCGATACGGCAGCGGCCGCAGGAGCAATCCATTGACGACGCTGAAAATCGCGGTGTTGGCGCCGATGCCAATCGCGAGCGAGGCAATGGCGGCGGCCGTAATCGACCGCGATCCCCGCAGCCGCGCGATGAGGTGTTTCACGGCTGCTTCCGCGCGGCCTCGTCAGCCAGGAATTTCCGGAACGCCTCGTCGGACTCGACGGTGATGACGGCGCGCATGCGATGGTGCCCCACACCGCACAGCTGCGAGCACACCACTTCGAACTCCCCGGTCATCGTCGGCGTGAAAGACGTCACGGATCGCACGCCGGGAATCACATCCTGCTTCACGCGCATCGCCGGCACGCCGAAACTGTGGATGACATCCTTGCTCGACAGCTCGATCACGACCGGACGGTTGATCGGCAGATGGAGATCGCCGAGGACGACGATGTCGTCCTTGCCGAATCTCGACTCGCGATCGAGGCCGATGGGATTATCCTGGCTCACCAGCGACAGCTTGACGTCGCCAAACTGCTTGTCTGCGCCCGGATAGTGCACGTTCCATCCGAACTGCTCGGCGACGACGCGGATGACCAGAGCGTTTCCGGTTGGCAGTGGGATGGACGTCCGATCGAACCAGAGCGGCAATGCGGAACCGATCAGCAGCACGGCCTCGGCGACGACGACACCCACGAAGATGAAGATCGCGACCCCGCCACGCGTGCCTTCGCGGAACGCTTTCGGATGGCGGCCGGACCGGTACCGGAGCAGCACATAAATGAAGTACACGGCCCACCCGATGAACAGGCCGAGCACCATCCAATGCACGTGCAACAGCATGGCGTCGATGGCGCCCGCGTGGGCTGAGGCGGCAGGCGGAAGGAATCTATCCATGCTTCTGCCTGCGCGCAACCCTCACCGCAAACACGACGACCGGCGCTACGACGGTGGCCGTGACCCCGAACAACACCCCGACGGCGGCTCGAATGCCACTGACTGCGTGCGCATCCTCGATCTGAAAGCAAATAGGACACGCCTGAACGGCCGCGTCGGCCAGCAGACAGATCGCGCCGGTGAGGATCGCGCGTTTCATCGCAGGTACATCAGCCCGAAAATAATGAGCCACACGATGTCGACCAGGACCCAGTAAAGGGACAGCGCGCGGCAGCGTCCCGCCGTCATCGCGTCGCCAGCCCGCGCCGCGCCGGTCATGATCCACAGGTTCGCCGCGATGCCGCCGATGACATGCAGCGCATGGAGTCCGGTCAGCGTGAAATACATCGCCAGAAAATTGTTCGTCGCCGGCCGAAGCCCGGCGGCGAATTCGAGCGAGTACTCCCACGACTTGAGGCCGAGAAACGCGGCCGCAAAAATCGTGGCAATCAGCAGCCACTGACGTTTGCGCGCCGGCGGCGCGCTTCGAGATCGCCAGGCGGACGCCGTCACTTGAATCAGCACCACCGTGTTGATGGCGCCGATGAGGACATTCAGCGTCTGCCGGCCGGACGGCCAATCCGCCGCCGATACGCTCAGCAGCGTGTACGCGGAAAACAGCGCGCCGAACAGCATCACTTCAGACGCGATGAACAGCCACATGCCCAGCGTCACGTTCGTCAGGCCCGTGTCGAGGCGCCGCTCGGTCGTGTACGGCACGATCATGGCTGGTCCTGCGGAATGAAATCGTTCGTCCGGCCAGGCACGCTGTAGTCGTAGGGCCCGCGATACACCTCGAGCGCCGGCTCGAAGTTATGCGCCGGCGGCGGCGACGTCGTCGTCCACTCGAGCGTCGTCGAATCCCAGGGATTCTCGGTGACCCGCGCGCCCCTCCCCAGGCTCCAGAAGAGATTGACGATGAACAGAATCTGTACGGCGCCCAGGAAAACGGCCGACCACGCCTGACCGCGGAAACTGCCATCGAACCCTGCAAACGCCTGATACGTGCGGCCGCCGTCGTAGAGGCGCCGGTTCATGCCGGCGAGGCCCTGGAAGAACATCGGCAGAAAAATGCCGTTCATGCCGATGAGCGATCCCCAGAAGTGGAGCTTGCCCAGCAGGTCGTTCAGCTTGCGGCCGGTCACTTTCGGGAACCAGTAGTAGATGCCGGCAAAGAGCGCGAAGAGCGTGCCCGGCGCGACGATGTAGTGAAAGTGTCCGATGACGTAGTAGGTGTCGTGCAGCGGAATGTCGGTGACGGCAAGACCGAGCGGAAGGCCGGTCAGCCCGCCGAGGCCGAACATCGGCAGAAAACCCAGCGCAAACAGGCCGGGCGTCGTGAACCGAATCGATCCGCCTGACAGCGACAGGACGAGCGCGGCGATGATGATGACCGACGGGATCGAAATGATCATCGTCGTCACCTGGAAGAACGTGCTCAGCGTCGGGCCCATGCCTGTCAGGAACATGTGATGCGCCCAGACGATGAACGACATGACCCCGATGAAGAGGGCGGCGCCGACCATCGCGCGGTAGCCCCACAGCGGCTTGCGCGTGATGTTGGCGATGACCTCGGCCACGATGCCGAAGGCCGGCAGAATCAGGACGTACACCTCGGGATGCGCAAGAAACCAGAAGAGGTGCTGCCACAGGATCGGGCTGCCGCCGCCCGCGGCCTTCAGATGCTGGCCCGACGACACGAGACCGGTCGGCAGAAAGAAGCTGGTGCCCGCGAGCCGGTCCATCAGCTGCAGGACCGCGGCGGCCTGCAGCGGCGGAAAGGCGAGCAGAAGCAGGAACGACGTGACGAGCATCGCCCACACGAAGAAGGGCATGCGCATCAGCGTCATCCCGGGCGCGCGCAGCTGCACGATCGTGACGATGATGTTGATCGAGTTGAGCATGGACGACAGGATGAGGATGAACATCCCGAGCAGCCAGCCGGTTTGTCCGGCGGTTGCGAAGTCCGCCAGCGGCGGATATGACGTCCATCCGGATTGCGCGGCGCCGCCCGGCAGAAAAAAGCTGACGAGCATGACCAGGCCTGCGACCGCATAGAGCCAGTAGCTCACGGCGTTGAGGCGCGGGAACGCCATGTCCGGCGCGCCGATCATCAGCGGCACCAGGTAATTGCCGAACGCGCCGACCGCGAGCGGCACGACGGCCAGGAACACCATGATCGTGCCGTGCATCGCACCGGCCTGCAGATAGAACTCCGGCAGCATCACACCGTCTGACGTGCGTGACTCGCCGAGCAGGCCGCCGACGAGGGGCAGCGGATCGGCCGGCCATCCGAGATGCCAGCGAATCAGAAGGATGAGGATGAAGCCGAGCAGCAGGAACGCCAGGCTCGTGAGCGCGTACTGCAGGCCGATCACCTTGTGATCCGTCGAAAACATGCGCATCGGCTTGGCGAGATTCTATACTGCGCCCATGGAGCAGCGGCAGCCAGCGCCCGCAATTGAGGAGAACGAACGGCTCGCGCCGACGTTCGCCGGCATCATCGTCGTACAGATTCTCGTGATCGCGGCGCTCTACTGGGCCGGCCGGTACTTCGGGTCGATCTCGTGAGGCTGCTCGACTGGATCGTCGTCGGCGCTTACCTCGCCTGGGTGATTGGCGACGGATTGCGGCTGAGCCGGCGCACCAACGAAATGGAAGGCTACCTGCTCGCGAGCCGGAGTCTGCCCTGGTGGGCGGTCGGGCTGTCGGTGATGGCCACGCAGCTGAGCGCCATCACGATGGTGAGCACGACGGGGCAGGGCTATGCCGACGGTCTGAAGTTCGTGCAGTTCTATTTCGGCCTGCCGATCGCGATGATCATTCTGTCGGTGACGGTCGTGCCGTTCTTCTGGCGCGCGCGGGTGTATACGGCGTACGAGTATCTCGAGCGCCGGTTTGACGTGAAGACGCGCACGCTGACGGCGGTGCTGTTCCTGATTTCGCGCGGGCTGTCGTGCAGCGTGATCATCGCGGCGCCGTCGCTGATTCTGTCGATCATCTTCGGCTGGAACCTGACGCTCACGGTGCTGGCGATCGGCGGTCCCACGGTGATTTACACGATCATCGGCGGTGTCCAGGCGGTGACCTGGACCGACGTGAAGCAGATGGCGGTGGTGGTGTTCGGCATCCTGGCCGCGGTCGTCGTGCTGATTCTCGGCCTGCCGAAGGGTGTGGGCCTGGGATCGGCGCTGCACGTCGCGGGCGCGGTCGGCCGCATGCAGGCGCTCGATTTCCACTTCGACCTCACGCAGAAGTACACCTTCTGGTCCGGCATGGTCGGCGGCGTGTTTCTGTTCCTGTCCTACTTCGGGTGCGATCAGAGCCAGGTTCAGCGGTACCTGACCGCCAAGTCGGTCCAGCAAGGGCGCCAGTCACTCTTCGTGAGCGCGTTCGTCAAGATTCCGCTCCAGGCGCTGATTCTGCTGACGGGCGTGCTCGTGTTCGTCTTCTTTCTGTTCAACAAGGCGCCGATGCTGTTCAACAGCGCGCCGCTCGAACAGGTCCGGGCCGGCGCGCATGCCGCCGAATATCAGGCGCTCGAGGCCGAGTACGATCGCGCGTTCGAGACGAGACGCGAGGCCGCGACGGCGCTGGCGACGGCGCCGGCGGAGGCCACGCGCGCCGCATTCGTGGACGCGGACCGCGCGGTGCGCGACGTGCGCGGGCGGGCTTCGGCGCTGGTCAAGACCGCCACCAATACCAACTATGCGGACGTGAACTACGTGTTTCCCAGTTTCGTGCTGCAGCACATGCCCGTGGGGCTTGTGGGGCTGCTGATTGCGGCCATTTTTCTCGCCGCCATGTCGAGCAGCGGCGGCGAGCTAAATGCTCTGGCGACGGCCACCGTAATTGACGTGTACAAGCGCCACCTGAAGCCCGAGGCCGATGACGCGCACTATCTGCGGGTCTCCAAGCTGGCCACGGCGTTCTGGGGCGTCTTTGCCTGTGTGGCGGCGGTCTATGCCGTGCAGCTCGGATCGCTGATCGAAGTCGTGAACCGGTATGGGTCCTACTTCTATGGATCGATTCTCGGCGTGTTCATTCTGGCGATTGGCGTGAAATCGTCCAACGGCCACGGCGCGTTCATCGGGCTGATCGGCGGCATGATGGCCGTCGGGCTGGTCGCAACCTTCACGCGCATCGAGTTTCTCTGGCTCAATCTCGTGGGCGCGGTTGCCGTGACCGTCATCGGCGTGGCCGTCAGCGCGGTGACCAGATCCCCAGCGCGGTAACCCATGCTGCGGCTCTCCGCCGTTCTCGCTGTCGTCGTCGCGCTGGCCTCGGTGCCGGCGCAGACGCAGCAGCCGTTCGACCTCGTCATTGCCAACGGCCGTGTGATCGACGGTACCGGCACGCCGGCACGAACGATCGACGTCGGGATCCGGAACGGGCGCATTGCGCGGATTGGCCGCATCCCGACGTCGGAGGCGCGAGAGCGTCTGGATGCGGCGGGCCTGGTCGTGGCGCCCGGCTTCATCGACGTCCACACGCACGCGGATGACATCGCCGCGAAGCCGCTGGCCGAGAACTTCATCCACATGGGCGTGACGTCCATCGTCGCGGGCAACTGTGGCACGTCGCTGCTGCCGATTGGCGACGCGCTGGAACGCATCAGCGACACGACCATCGCGCCCAATTTCGCCACGTTCGTCGGGCACAACACCATCAGGACCGCGGTGATGGGCAGCCTGGCGCGAGACCCGACCATCATCGAATTCAAGGCGATGCAGGTGCTGGTCTTCAAGGCGATGGCCGAAGGCGCCGTGGGCTTTTCAACCGGCCTGCAGTACGTGCCGGGCGTGTACGCGAAGCCGAACGAGCTGATCGAACTGGCCCGCATCGCCGGCAACGAAGGCGGCATCTATGCGACGCACATGCGGAACGAAGGGACCGCGATCGAAGCGTCCGTGACCGAATCGATTCGCCTGGCGCGGCGCCTCGACATGCCGCTCGAGATTTCGCATCTCAAGATCGACAGCCCGAGCCGCTGGGGGTCGGCATCGGATGTGCTGAAACTGATTGACGATGCCCGCACGCTCGGCATGAAGATTCAGGCCGATCAATACGCCTACACCGCCGGCGCCTCGTCGCTCTCAATCCGGTTTCCTGACTGGGTGCTCGAAGACGGCGCCACGCGCGTCCGGGCGCGGCTGAACGACCGGGACACGTGGATCAAGATCAAGGAAGAAATGCGCGCGCTGCTGTCCGAGCGCGGATTCCCGGATCTGTCCTGGGCGACTGTCGCGAACTATCCCGTGGATCCGTCGTTCAACGGCAAGACGATGGTGGAAGTTGCGGCGAAGATGATTGGCGACGGCTCAGCCGACGCGCAGCTCGAGGCCGCGCGCATCCTGTTGCTGAACGGCGGCGCGTCGATGATTTATCACTTCATGAACGACGCGGATGTGGCGCGCATCATGAAGAATCCGTGGGTGTCCGTGGCGGCCGACGCGAGCCTCGATGAACCGGGCGCGGGCGTGCCGCATCCACGCGGGTACGGCAACACGGCGCGCGTGCTCGGCGACTACGTGCGCGAGCGCAACGTGCTCACGCTGGAAGAAGCCGTGCGCAAGATGACGTGGCTGCCGGCGCAGTTCTTTGGATTCGAGGGGCGCGGCATCGTTCGCGAAGGGGCATTTGCGGATCTCGTCGTCTTCGATCCTGCGAAAGTGAAGGACCAGGCCACCTACGCGAATCCGCGCGCGTACCCGATCGGCATTCCGCACGTCCTGGTGAACGGCGTCTTCGTCGTGCGCGATGGAAAGACAACGGGCGCGAGGCCCGGGATGATCCTGCTCAGAAAGAAGACCTACGGCGGGTAGACCACTGCCCTCGGTCCAAGGGTCCAAGGGTCCAAAGGTCCAAAGGTCCAAAGGTCCAAGGGTCCGTACGGTCGGACCTTCGCACCCTTGGACCGTGGACCCTTGGACTAGATCGCTAGGTCCTTAAGCGGCCTTCGGGTACTGCCGATCGTGCGAGCCGACGTGCAGGCGGCTGCGTGCGATGAGCGCATCGATCGAGTAGCGGCCCGCGCCGGTCATCATCAGCGCAAGGCTGAGCAGACCGAGCGTGAACGTGTACTCGAAGCCCTTCGGCAGGAAGAAGCCTCCGGCCAGATGCACGGTGATGGCCGCCACAATCATGTCGACGAGCAGCATGAGCCCGGCGAACCGGGTCAGCGCACCCGCGAGAAGCATCACGCCGCCGCCGAGCTCAGCGCCGATGAGCAGCGCAGCGTTGACCGCTGGAAACGGAATGCCCAGCGATCCGACGAAGCCCGTCACCGCCGGATAGCCCATAACGGCGAGCTTCTGCCAGCCATGCGCAATGAAGACCACGCCGAGCGCGATGCGTGCGACGAGCAATCCGCGATCGACCCACCTGGAATAACGAACCACCATGACATCCTCCTAATTAGCCGGAGGATTTCGTCCTCCGGACCTCCTGACTCGCTCACTCGCTTTGGCTCGTCCGAGTGACTCCCACGGACAAGCCTCGCTACGTTCGCGAGGCTCACTCGCTGCCGCTTGTTTGCGAGATGTTCGCGGCAACGATTAGTGTTACAACGACTATACCGGCACGGCCGCGAGCCGGCCTTCGTGCGATTCAGATCACGGCTTCAGCGCGTCCGTCAGCTCGCGCAGCTCCGCGAGCCGGCGGTCTGACAAATGGCCCAGATGGCGGTGGTGCAGATCGTCAACGGGCCGATCGAGCGAGGCCAGCAGCGACAGCCCGGCCTCGGTGATGTAGGTGCGGACGATGCGCCGGTCGCGCGCGTCGCGCCCGCGCCCGATCAGCCCGCGCTTTTCCAGGCGATCGAGCAACCGGGTGACGTCCGGATCGCGTTGAATCATGCGCTCGATGACCTGGCCGCACGTCAGGCCTTCCGGCCCGGCGCCGCGCAGAATCCGCAGCACGTTGTACTGCGACAGCGACAGATCGACCGGTTTCATGACCGCCGAAAACTCGTGGGCCATGCGGCTGGCGGCTTTGAGCAGGGCAATGTGGGCCTCGGCATTGGCCGCCTCACGGGGCGTCCGCACGTGCCCCACGAAGGCCTGCGCCGGCACCCGCCGCACGCCTTTCGACGCCTTTCCCGCTCCCGGCATGTCCCGCTTGCCTGCCATGGCCATTCGACCTGAGACGATATTAGTCGTTGTAACGATATATGTCAAGTGCGCCAGAATCGGAACCGTTGGACCCTCGGACCCTTGGACCTTTGGACCCTTGGACCCTTGGACCCTTGGACCTTTCAGTCCGTCGCCCGGGGTCCCAAGGTCGATCGAATCTGTTTCAGATGGTGGATGGCGTGACCCGCCATCTGCACGATGAGATCGTTGGCGGTCAGAGTCCCGTACTCCGGGTGGGTCACGGTCGCCTGGCGGTCCTCAGGTGAAAAGCCCTGGATCAACCCGACGTTCATGCGGCGCGTGCCTTCAAACGCGGCGAACGCGGTGGGACCGTCGATGTGGCCAGTGCGGTGCATGATGCGGTCCTGATCCGCCGGCTGAATCGCGAAGCCCGGCGTGCTCACGCCGCACGCGAGCCGGTACCCGAAGATCATTTCCCATTGCGCGACGTGCACCATGATTTCGCGCAGGGTCCATTTGTGCGGCGCCCAGGGCTGGTTCCAGGACGCACTCGACAGCAGCGCGGCCGCGTCACGATATTCCTCGAGCGTCGTGTTCAACAAGTCGAGGGGATTCTGGTCGCCGACGTACTGGGAGTAGGGAATCGGCATGCGCCATTATGGACGAGCCGCGGCTCCCAGTCCCGCGAGCCGGCCCGTCGCCCACGCCCACGAGAAGTTGTGGCCGCCGATCGGCCCGAACGCGTCGAGAATCTCGCCGCACAGGAACAGTCCCGGCGATATACGGCTCTCCATTGTCTTGGGGTCCACATCTTCGAGCGCCACGCCGCCGCCGGTGACCTCGGCCTTCTTGTAGCCTTCGTCGCCGCTCCACGGCAGCTCGTAGCTCGTGAGGCGTTCGATCAGCGTGGTGCGCTCCTGGCGGCGCAAGTCGCCGGCGCGGCGGTCGTTGGGAATCCCGGCTTCGGCGATCAGCTGTTCGGCCAGTCGTGCCGGAATCTCCCGTGAGACGGCGGTGGCAACCTGCCCGCGCGCATCGGCCAGCCGCGCGGTCCAGGCATTCGCGTCCAACTCGCTCCACCGCACCCGCAGGGACGCGCGCTCGCCGGCTTGCCGGCTCCGCACTGAGACATGCGACACATCGAGCACCGCCGGTCCGCTGTAGCCGTGATGCGTGAACAGAAAACCGCCGTGCGCTTCGAGATCGTGCGCGCGCCATCGCGCGCGGATGCGGACCGGCAGCGACAGGCCCGAGAGGGGCGCGTGAATGGCGGGACGACAGGTCAGCGGCGTCAACGCGGCGTAAGCCGGATGCACGTGGTGCCCGAGTCGCGTGGCCAGATCGAGGCCGGCGCCATCACTGCCCGTGGCGGGTACCGAGCAGCCACCCGTGGCGAGAATCACCGCATCCGCATCGATTTCTTTCCGGCTCGTGCGCAGGATCCAGCGGCCATCGCGGCGCGCCATGTCAGTCAATCGCGCGCCAAAGAGGAACTCGACGCCGCGCCGTCCCGCCAGCCCGATCAGACCGTCGCGAATGTCGCGCGCCCGGTTGGAGACTGGAAAGTATTTGCGCGTCTCCGGGTCGAGCACGAGGGGCACGCCGACCTCGCCCTGAAAGAAGGCCAGCTGTTCGCGCAACGGCCACGACCGCAACAGCCGCTTCAGCAGCGCGCGCGATGAGTCGGTCACGAACCGATCGGGTTCGAGTGCCTCCGGCAGCACATTGCAGCGACCGCCGCCGCTGATCAGAATCTTGCGACCGCCATCGGGCGTGGACTCGACCACGCGCACGCGGCGGCCGGGACCGGCCGCGAAGATGGCAGCGGCCAGGCCGGCGGCGCCTGCGCCGACGACGACAATGCTTGTCACAAACCCGCTACTTCAGGATCTCGTCCACGGTGACGACGCGCACGGGGCCGAGGTTGGCGGCGCGGATGCCCTTTTCGATTTTGGCCACGTCGCCCACGACCACGACGGCGAAGCGATCCGGCTGAATGTACTGCGCCGCCGCACGCTGCACGTCGGCGGCGGTGACAGCCTGAATCTTAGGGATGTAGTCCGTGAGAAACGAATCCGGCAGGTTGTACACCACCAGCGGCACGATGTTGGCCGCCATGCCGCCCGTCGTCTCGAAGTCCGCCGGATAGCCGAGCGCCAGATAGTTCTTCGCGCGCTGCAGATCGCCGGCGGGCATCGGCTGGCGGATGTTCGTCAGTTCCTTGAAGAACTCCTGCAGCGACTCGGTTGTCTTGTCGCTCTGGACACCGGCCGACGCATAAAAGGGACCGGCGGACAGGCGCATGTCGAAGACGGAGCCGGCCCCGTAGGCGTAGCCGTGCTCCTCGCGCAGATTCTGATTCAGCCGCGACGTAAACGACCCGCCCAGCACCGTGTTGAGCACCGCCAGCGCGTAATAGTCCGGCGTCGTCCGTGGCACGCCCACCCAGCCGATGCGAATCTGCGACTGCGCCGCGCCGGGTTTGTCCACCAGATAAATCTGGCGCGGCCCATGCTGCGCGGCCGTTTCAACCGCCGGCTTCGTCGCGGCGGCGGCGTTCTGCCAGCTGCCGAACACCCGTTGCAGTTTGGGCAGTACCTCGTCGGGTTTGACGTCGCCAACCACGATCAGATGCGCGTTCTGCGGCTGGTAGTACGCGCTGTGAAACGTCTTGAGATCCGCGGCGTTCATCTCGCCGTTCGACGCTTCGTTCCCCATGCTCGACGTGCCGTAGCGATGCCGCGGCCCGAACACCAGGCGGGAAAACGCCGCGGAGGCGAGCGAGGCGGGATCATCGCGCGTCTGCAGCAGCGTCGTCAGGCGCTCCTTCCGCAGGCGTTCGATTTCAGCGGGACTGAAGGCCGGCCTCAGCGCCACATCGCCCATGAGCCCGAGCGCGTCATCGAGCTTCGACACCGGCGTCTGCAGGCGCACGGTCGAGGCGTCGAACGAGCTGCCGGTGCTGACCGACGCGCCGAGGAAGTCAATCGCATCCGCGAAGTCGAGGGCATTGCGGCTGCCGGCGCCTTCGTCGAGCATGGCCGCGGTGAAACTGGCCACGCCGTACTTGCCCGCCGGGTCCGCGGCCGCGCCCGCTCTGATGACAAGCGAGACGTTGGCCAGCGGCACTTCGTGCATTTCCACGATCCAGACCGGCAGGCCGTTGGTCAGCGCCCGCTTCTGAATCGGCGGAAGCTTCAACAGCGGCGCGGGTCCGGGGACGGGCGCCTTGGATCGATCGGGACCCTGCTGCGCAAAGGCGATGACGCCGCCGATTGCGACGAGCGTCGCGAGCAGCGCCAACCTCGAACGGCGGAGCGTGAACGTCATTTGCCACCGCCCGGCACAACGCTCAGCTCCAGCCGCTTGTCTTTCGGCAGCCAGCGGCGCACGGCCGCCTGAATGTCGTTCGGCGCGAGCGCCTGGTAGCGGGCGAGATCTTCGGCGAAGTAATCCGGATTGCCGGCCTGGAAGCGATAGCCATTCAGCTGATCGGCCACGCCGCCAAAGCTGCCGATGCGCTCCATCCGTCCATAAAACGACGCTTCGTACTGATTGACGACGCGCTGTACTTCGCGATCGGCCGGCGGGGCGCTGCGCAACTTGTCGAGTTCTTCGTCCACCAGCGCCTTGAGCTTCGCCAGAACCTGCGCGGGCGGATCGGACGACGGCCGAGCGGTGATTTCGATGCGGAACAGAGAGCTGAGCCCGGCCGATTCCTGCTGCGCACTCACGTCCTGGGCAACCTGCAGGTCGTACACGAGCCGTTTGTACAGCCGCGAATTCTTCCCGCCGGCGAGGACGCTCGCCACCACGTCGAGCTCGGCGTCGCCGGGACGATACATGGCGGGCGACAGCCACACGAGGTACAGGCGCGGCAGCTGGACCTGATCCGTCAGCGTTTCGGTCACGACGCCGGACAGGCCAATCGGCGGCACGACGATCGGGTCGGCGTCCTTGCCGGGCTTCACATCCGAAAACCAGTATTCAATCTTCTTGCGGGCCTCGGCGTAGGTGATGTCGCCGGCGACGACCAGGCTCGCGTTCTGCGGTGCGTAGTACTTGCGGAAGAACTCGCGCACGTCCTCGGCCGACGCGGCGGTCAGGTCGTCCATGTAGCCGATGACGGGCCAGTGGTACGGGTGATTGGCGGGATACATCTGCTCGTAAATCCGCAGCTCGGCCATGCCGTACGGCTCGTTTTCGTAGCTCTGCCGGCGCTCGTTCTTGACGACGTCGCGCTGGCCGTTGACCATCGGCTCGGAGACGATGTCGAGCAGATAGCCCATGCGATCCGATTCGAGGAACAGCGCAAGATCGAGCGCGTTCGAGGGCACGTCGATGTAGTAATTCGTCCGGTCGTTCCACGTCGACGCATTGTTGTCGCCGCCGGCCGCTTCCAGGAGGTTGTCGAACTCGCCCTCCTTGACGTGACGCGATCCTTCGAACATCAGGTGCTCGAACAGGTGGGCGAATCCGGTGCGGCCGGGTTTTTCGTTGGCAGAGCCCGCGTAGTACCAGACGTTCACCGACACGATCGGGACGCTGTGGTCTTCATGCAGGATGACGTTCAGGCCGTTCGGCAGCGTGAACGTTTCGTAGGGGACGGCGATCTTGCGTGTGGCCTGCTGCGTCCCCGATTGAGACAACGCCGGCGCGGTCGCGATGGCCACTGCGATGGCCACCGTCAAGAGACCTCGTCGAATCCACATGATGAATAGTCTAAGCTGAACGTTCATGTTCTCGTCCCGATTGCCGGCCTCGCTCGCGCCGAACGCGATCAGCCGCACGGCTGCGCGGTTGCGCGCGGACGGCTTGCCTTTCTTCGATCTGACGCAGACAAATCCGACAACAGGTGCGGCGGGTTCTGCAGGCTCGGCTTTCCGGTATCCGGTGGATGTGCTCGCACCGCTGGGGAATCCCGTGGCGCGGGAGTACGACCCAGCGCCGCTGGGGCTGGCGTCCGCGCGTGAGGCTGTCGCGGACGAATATCAGCAACGCGGCGTGAACGTCGACCCGGCGTCAGTCGTGCTGACGGCGAGCACCAGCGAAGCGTATGCGCTGCTGTTCAAGCTGCTCTGCGACCCGGGTGACGTCGTGCTGGTGCCGCAGCCAAGCTATCCGCTGTTCGATTCGCTGACGGCGCTCGATGCCGTGGCGGCCCAGCCCTACCGGCTCGAGTACGCCGGCGCGTGGTCGATCGATCGCGAGAGCGTTGAACGCGCGCTGACCTCCCGCACGCGCGCGATCCTCGTCGTCAATCCGAACAATCCGACCGGATCGCTGCTGCGCGCCGGCGATCGGGAATGGCTCGTGGCTCTCTGCATGCGCCACAACCTGCCGTTGATTGCCGACGAGGTGTTCGCTGACTACCCGCTGGCGCGTGTGGCTGATGCGGCCAGCCTGGCGGGTGAACGCCGTGTGCTGACGTTCGTGCTGGGTGGATTGTCCAAATCCGCAGGGTTGCCGCAGGTGAAGCTGGGATGGATGCTGGTGAACGGCCCGCGGGCGATCGTGTCTGATGCGCTCACGCGTCTCGAAATCATCTGCGACACCTATCTGTCCGTGTCCACGCCGGTGCAGATGGCCGCGCCGGCGCTCATCGCCAACGGCCACGGGATTCGCGCGCAGATTCAGGCGCGGCTCGAGGCGAATCTGGCCTGCGCGATGGAGTTGTGCGGCGCCGGCTCACCGGTAAGCGTGCTCGCGCCCGAGGGCGGATGGTCGGTCGTCCTGCGCGTTCCGGCGATTGAGCCGGAAGAAGCGCTCGTGCTTCGGCTCATGACGGAATCGCGTGTGATCGTGCATCCCGGCTACTTTTTTGATTTTGATGAAGAGGCGTATCTGGTCGCGAGCCTGCTGCCGCCACCGGATCGGTTTCGCGAAGCGATGACGCGCGTGTTGGCCGCCGTGTCCGCGGGACGGCCCGCCTGATGCGGCACGCGGGCGTCATCCTTCCGCTGTTTTCCGCGACGAGCTCGCGGAGCTGGGGCATTGGCGAGCTGCCCGATCTGGTGCCGCTGTCGCACTGGCTCGCGCGCGCCGGCTTCGATCGGCTGATGCTGCTGCCGATCGGCGTCGTGGCCCAGGGCGATTCGTCGCCCTATTCGAGCCAGTCCGCCATGGCGATCGATCCGGCGTACATCGGCGTCGATGCGGTGCCCGATTTCGGGCGCGCCGGCGGCATCGGGGCGCTCTCCGATGACGCGCGTACGGCGATCGAGACAGCGCGCCACGCCGATCGGATCGATTACGCACGCGTGCGCCGGGCCAAGTCCGAGGCGCTGGCCCTCGCCTTCAATCATTTCTATCGCGACGAGTGGGAACAGCTCACGACACGTGCGGCAGCGCTGGTCGGGTACGTGTCGCGCGAGCGCTGGTGGCTCGATGACTGGGCGCTGTACGCCGCGATCGCCGGCGAAGTCGGCACGCCCGACTGGCGCGCGTGGCCGCCGCCACTCCGCGATCGCGTGCCGGTCGCGCTCGACGAAGCGCGGCGGCAGCTGGCGCGCGAGATGCTTCGCCAGCAGTACCTGCAGTGGATCGCCGAAGGACAGTGGCAGGCCGCGCGGCAGAGCGCGCGCGCGGCCGGCGTCATGGTGATTGGCGACATGCCGTTCATGGTGGCGGCCGCGAGCCCAGACGTGTGGGTGCGGCCGCACGAAGTGATGTTCGACGTGTCGCTGGGCGTCCCGCCCGATCCGTTCAGCGATACCGGCCAGGACTGGGGCCTGCCTACGTATCGCTGGGAGCGGATCGCGGCGTCCGGTTATGCGTGGCTGCGCCAGCGCGGCAGCCGGATGGCCGCGCTCTATGACGGCTACCGCGTCGATCATCTGGTGGGCTGGTACCGCACGTTCGGCCGGCCGCGTGACGGACGGGAGCCGTTCTTCAATCCCGCGGACGAGCCGGCGCAGATCGCGCAGGGCGAAGCGATCCTGCGGATCCTCGCCTCGAGTGGCGCGACGATCATCGCGGAAGATCTCGGCGTGGTGCCGCCGTTCGTTCGCGAGTCCCTCGCGCGGCTGGGCGTGCCTGGCTGCAAGGTGATGCGCTGGGAGCGCGATTACGACCTGCCCGGCCAGCCGCTCATCGATCCGGCACGTTTTCCCGCGCAATCGGCGGCCATGACGGGCACGCACGACACGGAAACGCTGGCGGAGTGGTGGGCCGGCGACGGACATACGGGAACACCCTGGTCCGGTGAAACCCGGGACACCCTGCTGCAGTCAGCCTACGGGGCGGGGTCGAATGACCTGTTCATGCCGATGCAGGACATCTTCGGGTGGACGGACCGCATCAACATTCCGGCCACGACCGGCGATCACAACTGGACGTGGCGCCTGCCCTGGCGCGTGGACGAGATGCCCGGCGTGCCGGAGGCCGTTGAACGGGCCGGATTCTGCCGGCAGCTGGCCGCACGCACGCGCCGCGGCCGCGTGTAGCGTCTAAACTAAGGGCCTGATGTCTGACCCGCAGTATCTCGTTCGCGAGTACCCGCTCCAGCAGGGCGCGCTCGAGATTGGCTATATCGAGGAGTACTTCAACGAGTTCCCGACGCGGAAGACGGCGACGGAAATCGTCGAGCGCATGGCCGATCGCGAATATCAGATTCTGATTGCCGAGGCGCCGCTGCCCGACGATCCCTCGATGATGGCGCCGGTCTCCTACAAGGTGTCGCACGAGCTGCGCGCGCACGAAACCGATCCCAAGCTCGCCGACCTGGTGCTGCGGCTCGCGGACGTCGTGACGTTCGAGGATCGCAAGATCCTCTACAACTGGCTCGGCGCGACGCGGCTCGACTGGCGCGGCCAGGGGCATTTCCGCGCGCTCAGCGAAGAGCAGGAAGTGTGGGCGATCGCGCAGGGCTACGACGAGATCGTCGTGAAGACCAAGAACCGTTTCTTCCACATGCGCGGCGCGCTCGATGATCTGCAGTTCAATGTCATCAAGCTCGAAGCCGCCGACGATCCGCTGGACTCAAAAGTATACCTGTCCAAGAGATTGGGACCATTTGTACTGGACTCGCATCGCAGCAGGAGATCGGTGACGCGCGCGTTATGAAGACCCTGGCCCTTCAGCGTGTGACCGTCGCGGGCGTGCTCGGCGCGCTGGGGCTCCTGGCGCTGCCGCTCGGCGCGCAGCAGGCGCCGCCGGCGACTGAGGTGTACTTGGTTTCAATCGCGCCCCTGCGGCCGATTCCGAGCTACATCAACATTTCGAACGACCGCGACTACGACAATCAACCGTCATTCCTGCCGGACAGCTCCGCGATCCTGTTCACATCACGGCGAGACACGAAGCAGACCGACATCTATCGGTACGACATCGGCACGAAGAAGCTGACCCAGCTTACGGACACTCCCGAGTCCGAGTATTCGCCCGTCGTGACGCCCGACGGCAAGACGTTCTCGGTGATTCGAGTCGAGGCCGACAATACGCAGCGATTGTGGCGGTTCAATCTCGACGGATCGAGCCCGAGTCTCGTGCTCGAGAACGTGAAACCTGTCGGCTATCACGCCTGGATCGACAGCACGCATCTGGCGCTCTTCGTGCTTGGATCCGGCGGCGCCGGGGCGACCCTTCAGATTGCGGATACCACGACGGGGAAGGCCGAGGTTGCAGCAACCGGGATCGGCCGCTCGGTCCTGGTTCGTCCCGGTGCGGGTACCGTTTCGTACATGACGACCGGTACCGCGCGGCAGGTCATGGAATGGAATCCGAAGACCCGCTCCAGCACGCCGCTCTTCGTGCCGCTCGAGCCGAGTCAGGACGCGGTGTGGGCGCCGGACGGCTCCCTGTGGATGGCGAGTGGAGCAACGGTGTTCAAGCGCGCGGTCGGCGACACTGAATGGTCGCGCGTCGTCGGTATACCTGGAGACGTCAAGTCTGTCACCCGCCTGGCCATCAGCGCCGATGGCAAGTGGCTGGCCTTTGTCGCCGAGCCAAGCGTTGCCAAGTAATCGCACCGTGATCGATCAATCGCGCCGCCTGGCCGCTGTTCAGCCACCGGTCATTCCGACCGTCGGCCGCTGGATCGACGCGACGCCGGGCACGATTTCATTCGGCCAGGGCGTCGTGTCCTACGGGCCGCCGCCGGAAGCGCTCGAAGCGGCGCGGCGGTTCGGCAGCGCACCGGGCGCGCACAAGTACGGTCCGGTCGAAGGATCGCCTGCGCTGATCGAGGCGCTCGAAACCAAGCTTGCGAGGGAAAACACCATTCACGTCAGGCCCGCCAGCCGCGTGGTGGTGACATCCGGCAGCAACATGGGTTTCGTCAACGCCATCCTCGCCATTGTCGACGCCGGCGACGAAGTGATTCTGCCGGTGCCGTACTACTTCAATCACGAGATGTGCGTCGCGATGGTCGGCGCCGTGCCGGTGACCGTGCCCACGACCCTCGACTATCAGCTCGATCTGGATGCGATCGTCGGCGCCATGACGCCGCGCACGCGCGCCGTCGTGACCGTCTCGCCCAACAACCCGACCGGCGCGGTCTATCCCGAAGCGGATCTGCGAACGCTGAACATGATCTGCCGCGACCGCGGCATCTTCCATATTCACGACGCCGCGTACGAATATTTCACCTACGACGACACGCCGCGCTTCGCGCCGGGTTCCATTGAAGGAGCCGGCGCGCACACCATCTCGTTGTTCTCGTTCTCGAAGGGCTACGGGATGGCGAGCTGGCGGGTGGGGTACATGGTGCTGCCCGAACAGCTGTGGGATGCGGTGAACAAGGTTCAGGATACGAACCTGGTGTGTCCGTCAGGCCTGGCGCAGGACGCGGCGCTTGCGGCTGTCACCATCGGCGAAGCCTATCCGCGGCCGGGCGTCGCACGTCTCAATGACATGCGGCGGTTCGTGCTCGAGGAGATCCGGCGCGCGCACCCGCCGTGCGACGTGCCGGCATCGATGGGCGCGTTCTATTACTTTCTGCACGTGCACACGGATCTGTCCGCGATGACCGTGGCCGAACGGCTGATCCGCGAGCATCGCGTCGCGCTGATGCCGGGCTCGGCGTTCGGCGCGACGGATGGCTGCTACCTGCGATTGTCGTACGGCACCGTCGATCACGACACCGCGCGCGAAGGCATCGGGCGGCTGACGAGCGGACTGCGCGCGATGCTGGCGTGAAGATCATCACGTGGAACGTCAACGGCGTGCGCGCGCGGCACGCCGAGCTGCAGGCGCTGATGGCGGAGGAGTGCGCCGACGTCCTGTGCCTCCAGGAAATCAAGGCGCCGCCTGACAAGATTCCGGATCTGCTCGTGACCACCGCCGACCATTGGTCGTACTGGCATGGCGCCGGCGGGTATTCAGGCGTGGCGCTGGTCGTCCGCCACAGTTTTTTCACGGAACGTCCGGTGTTCGTCCATCCGTCTTTCGATATGGAGAACCGGATTGTGGTGGCGGATCTCGGATCGGCAATCGTCGCGTCCGTGTATGTGCCGAACGGCGGCAAGGACTATGACGCGAAAATCACGTTCTTTTCAGCGCTCGGCGCGTGGGCGCGTGAAACGATGGCGACGGGCCGCGACGTAGTGATCTGCGGAGACCTGAACGTGGCGCGCGAGGAACGGGACGTGCACCCGAAGCTGCAGAAACCGAATCAGATCGGCACGCGGCCGGAAGAGCGCGAGCTCCTCGCCAGCCTGCTCGATGCCGGCCTGGTGGACGTCGGCCGCTCGCTCGATCCGGACAACAACGAGTTGTTCACCTGGTGGGCGCCGTGGCGGAATCTGCGGCAGCGTAATATTGGATGGCGGATTGACTACGTGCTGGCCACGGCCAATCTGGCGAGACGTGCGACGCACGTCGCCGTGCGGCGTGAGTTCGGCACGAGCGATCACGCACCGGTCGTCGTGACCCTGTCATGAGCCTGCGCACTCGTCTGGTGCTCGCGTTCTTCGCGCTCTCGGTGGTGCCCCTCGCCGCCGTGACGTTCTATTCGTACAACTCGAACGCGGAAGCGCTGCGCCTCGCGGCCGAACGCGAGGCCGATCTGCTCGCCGGCGAGCTTGGCCAGCGCATGCAGCTTGTGACGGCGCAGCTTTCCGAACGCGTCGAGCATCTGATGGACATCGCGGAGCTGCAGGCGGCCGCCGACGCCGCCTCGGCACAGAGCACCGCCACCGCGACGCCCGCGCCGGCCACGGTCGTGACGCTGAGCAAACCGGCGCCATCGGCCGGCGCGACACCGGCCACGGCAGTGACCGTCAGTCCAACGGCGCTGAATGACTCCATCGCGCGGTCGCTCGGCGAAACGGCGATGCTGCTCAACAACGTCCGCATGCAGAACATTCGCGGCGGACGCGGCGGCCGTGGCGGGCTGCCGCCAGGCGTCGTGCCGCCGCCTCCGCCCGTGACCAGCGTCGGCCGCGCGATTCCGACCGCGCCCACGACCGGTGTGCCCGCGAGAACGGCACCGGCGCCGACGCCGGTACCGTCCGCGACGGCGGCTTCGGCAGGTACTTCGGCCGCGGCCGCGGCGCCTCCGGGCAGCACGCCGCCGCCCGACGTCGGACAGTTTCAGCGCGGCCGTGGCCCGAGACCGGGTGGCGGCGGAGGCAATCCCAATCGCGCATTCGATCCCAATCGCACGCGCAGCGGCAACGCGGGCAACGCGGGAAACGCCGGCACCACACCGCCGCCCGACGGCCAGCGCGGCGCACCACCGCCCGGAACGCCGCCGGCGCCAGGATCGCCCGCCACTTCAGGCGCACCGCCGGCGCAGACCATGATGCTGGTGACGGACCCGAGCGGGAATTTGACGATCGACATGGGTCCGCTGCGCCGTGAGCTGCTGCAACAGGTGCTGCCGCAAGGCAAGCGTCTGGAAGAGCTGTCCACCGAGGAACGGCAGAAGCTCGTCGCGGATGTGAACCAGCAGTTGCTCGGTGTGAAGCTCGGCCTGCAGCTCAGCGCGGCCGAAGTGCAGAAGCGCGCGCAGGAAGCGGAGCGCGAAGCCTCCGCCGCAAAAGAGAAAGAGAAGGCGACGCAAGCGGCTGCGGCGACCACGGCGGCAAAGTCGGTCGCGAAAACCGGCGGCAAGGCGGCGATCGCGCCGCCGCCCGCGTCCACGCCCGCCGCGGACCTGAAGCGCCGGTCGTCGCTGACCGGCAACAGCATCGCCGTCAACGTCGAGCGCAACGGCGAAGTCGTGCGCTCGATGAACGCGGAAATCAATCTGCCGAACGTGCTCGGTCTCGTGTTTTCGACGAGCTCGAAGGATCGCGGCGAGCTGCCGTTCGCCATCGGCAGAGACGGCACGATTTACGCGCGGTCCGACGCGGACAAGGCGCGCGTGAAAGATTTCGGCGCCGTCGCCAAACCTGACGGCCCGACCTCGGTGCGCCTGCCGGCGTGGATTGTCGTGACAACCGAAGACAAGTCCGGATCGGGCCTGCGCCTCGGCGTCGCGCGGCCGGTCGGCGATTCGCTGACGAACCTGCAGAAAACCGCCGCGCGCAACGCCGGCCTCGGTCTGCTCTTCATCGCCGTCGCGCTCGTCGGCATCGCGCCGCTGTCCTCGCGACTGACGCGCAACCTGAGCACGTTGAACGAGGGCGTGAGCCGCATCGCGCAGGGCGATTACTCCGCCCGCGTGCCGGTGCGATCGCATGACGAGGTCGGCCGGCTCGCCACCGCGTTCAACCAGATGGCGGCCGACGTCGAGCGGCACCAGCACACGGCGGTCGAGCAGGAGCGCATCCGCCGCGAGCTCGAGCTGGGACGCCAGATTCAGGCGGAAATGCTGCCGCACACGCCGCTCAACCTCGGCCTCACGCAGGTGCAGGGCGTGTCGGTGCCCGCGCGCGAAGTCGGTGGCGACTTCTTCAACTATTTCGTGCTCGACAACGGCCACCTCGCGCTGCTGATGGGCGACGTCTCCGGCAAGGGCGTCGGCGCGGCGCTGCTCATGGCCAACATCCAGGCGTCGCTCAAGATTCGGCTGGGCCTGGGCCAGAGTCTCGCCGCCGTCGCCGACGCGCTCGATCGCGACATCGAGAGCAATTCACCGGGCCCGGTCTACGCGACATTGTTCATCGGCGTCATGGAGCCGGCCACGCGCCGCCTGCGCTACGTGAACGCCGGGCACAACCCTCAATATGTGCTGCGTGCAAACGGCGGACTCGAGCGGATGCACGCCACCGGCCTGCCGGTCGGGCTGCTCGCCGGCCGCGGCTATCGCGAGCAGGAGATTCAACTCGCCCAGGGCGACCTGCTCGTGTTCTACACGGACGGTTGTGTCGAAGTGGAGAACGATCGGGGCGAAGAATTCGGCGTCGGCCGCCTCGAGACGCTGCTGCTCGCGTCCGTGAATTCAGCCGACCCGCTGCATCGCATCGAATCGGCCATCGCAACCTACCGCGGCACGTCCGAGCCGCTCGACGACGCGACGCTGATGACGGTCAAGGTCGGCTAGGGTCGCTTGCGGAGCAGCTGCTCTCTGACGTGTTGACGCAGAGTTTCATCCAGGACGGCCGCAGTTGCGGGCGTGGGCGCTGTGATTAAGAGCGTCAGCGTGCCCATCTCGCCCGACGGCAACCGGCCCCAGCCGATCCGTTTCGGTGGTGAAAACAGGTTGCGCGGATTCGCGTCCGAGTTGTCATACCTGATCTCCGCACGGAGCGTCGTCCCTTTCGTCAGATGGATCGGCGCTGCGAACAGATACGTCTCGGGCCATGCCGGATCCCAATTCGTAATTCGCAGCAGGCCGCGCGGCCCATCCGTTGAGGACAACGACGTCAGCGTCAGCTCGCGCCCCAGCAGATGCGCGTAGCCACGCGCGCCAAGGGCTTCCACGTCCACCGGAAGCGTGAAGGTGTCGGCGAGCAGGTAGGACGAATCGCCCGGCGGCACCGACAACCGCGACGCAATGCCGAACGCCGGCGGGACACCGAGCGGCACGGCCATGCGCGTCGCGCCGGTCTTCGCGAAATACAGACCGACACGGCCGTTCTCGACAGCGTCGACGTCGCCGGGACCGAAGTGCATTTGAATGACGAGGACGGATTTCGCTGGAATCCGCATGCCGTAGCCCTCAGGCCACCGGGCGCGCGCGAATCCCGGCGTCCATCCGCCCAGATCGATCAGTGACGAGGCGGCTGCCAGCACCTGGTCCGCATAGTTCTCGAGGCTGCCGCTGCCGAGCAGTCCGCCCACACCCGGGAGGGCGTCCTCGTCGCGGATCGTGAGACTGGCCGGCGCCGCGAAAAACCGCGCGTGCCGCAGCAGGCTGCGCTCCTCCGGCACGTAGTCGATCGCGTTGATCGCGACGTCCGCGGGAAAATCGAGCGGCACGACGACGTTGCGGTAGGCATCGCCGCTGCCGGCCTCGATCGTGACCGGCCGCGCCAGCGTCAGCGCGACGTCGGGCTGCCCGAGCGGCCACGGCGGCGACGGGAACGACGGCGGCGGGGCGAGCTCGCGCGCGTTGCCCACGGGCATGCCGCGCGACACCCACGTGGCGAACGCGGCAATCTGTTGATCGCTGAGACGCGCGTCATTGAGCAGCGCCGGAAATCCCGGACCTTGCGTGGCGTGCCAGGGCGGCATCCGGCGCGCGGCCGTCGATGCCGCGATCTCGGCGCCCTTCTCACGCACCTCGTCGTAGGAGAGCAGCGGAAACGGCGCGGGCCCGCCCGGCCGGTGGCACGGCGTGCAACGGGCATAGACGATGGGCGCGATGTCGGCGGTGAAGGTCGGCTTGCGCGGCGACACCGCGGTTGCGACGGCAGGTTGGGCGGCCGCCCATGCCGCGGCGGCAGCGGCGCCGATCATCGCAGCGCGTACCCGGCGGTGCATGCTCGCGCCGAATCATGACACGGCGGAGTTGCCGTGACGCTCTCGCGAGGCCGCCGCAGGCGGGCTGCTGGACACGCACGCATTCGGAGTTACCATGGCTCGTGCAGATGCGCTTGCCGTGGAGCGAGCCGGCGAAAGCCACGCGCCTGCGTCAGCTGTCGATCGCGGGCCGCGACATTCCCGTGACGATTGCCCGCCATCATCTCGCGCGCCGCTACGTCGTCCGCGTGTCGGCCGACGGCAGCCTGCGGCTGACGGTGCCGCGCGGCGCGTCGCTGGCCGGCGGATTTGCCTTTGCCGCTCGCCAGGCCGACTGGATCGCGCGCGAGATGGATCGCTTCCAGGAGCGGCACGCGCCGTGGGGCAACGGATCGCGCACGTGGTTCCGCGGGGAGCTCGTACCGATTGCCGTCAGCGGATCGCGCGCGACGTTCGGATCGGAGGTCGTCGCGCTCCGGTCGCCGAATGATGACGTGCGCACGGCCGTGGAATCGCGCCTGCGGGGAATGGCGGCCGAAGAGCTGCCAACGCGCTGCCAGGCGCTGGCCAAGACCGCCGGCGTGCAGGTCGCGCGCGTGTCGGTGCGAAATCAGCGGTCGCGCTGGGGCGCGTGCTCGCCCGGCCGCGCCATCACCCTCAACTGGCGGCTCATCCAGATGCCGCCATCGGTCCGCGACTACGTCATTTTTCACGAGCTCGTGCACGTGAAGCACCCGAACCACTCGCGCCGCTTCTGGCGCGAAGTCGATCGCGTATGCGGCTGGTGGCGGGATGCGGAGAAGTGGCTGAGAAAGCAGGGAAGAGAATTGCTTCCCTGAGGGTGCAAAGGTGCAAAGGTGCAAGGGTGCAAAGGTGCAGGGTGCAAGGTGCGCATCAGGACCCTCGGACCCTTGGACCTTGGACCCTTGGACCTTTGGACCTTTGGACCTTTGGACGCTTGTCAGCTCAAGATCTCTCGAAGCTCTCCTAACATCATGGCCGTCGCGCCCCAGATGTGGTGGCCGTCGAATTCGAAATAGGGAAACGACACCTCCACCCCGCCGCGCTCGCGGCGATCGACGCCGACGCGCCCCGGGTCGCGCACCCAGGCCAGCGGTGTTTCGATGAGCGCCGCGACTTCACGCGGTGACGCACGGAACTCCGGGCGATGATCGATCACGCCGACGAACGGATGCACGACGAAATTGCTGACGATCACCCACAGCGTCGAGAGCGCGCCGGCGATTCGCACGTCGCGCGGGTCGACGCCGATTTCCTCGTGCGCCTCGCGCAGCGCGCCGGCGGCCGGATCTTCGCCCTCGTCGAGCCCGCCGCCTGGCAGGCTGATTTGTCCGGGATGGTGCGGCAGATCGTGACGCCGCACCGTGAGCGGAAACGACGGCCCATGCTCGCCGGGATAGAGCAGGATCAGCGCCGCCGCCACACGCGCGGTCTCCGGCCGCAGATCGGGCTGCCAGCCCTTCAACGCCGGCGTCGGCGCGAACTGCCACTGCGCGGGTGCGCCTGGGAGGGGGGCGGTCAGGCGCTTTTTGAGGGTGCCTTCGAGCAGAGACAGGGACATGGAAAGTTGGAAGTCAGAAGTCAGAAGTCAGAAGTTAAGCTTCAAGCCGTAAAGTAAGAAAGGCAAGTAATGAAGGGAACTGGGCGCGCGGCGTCTTCGCCTTCCCCTTCCTTACTTCAATTTCCTTACTTTGCGGCTTCAAGCTTAACTTCTGACTTCCAACTTCTGACTTCAAACTTGGTCCGGGTCTATTCACTCCGCAGCGCCAATGTCGGCGCGACGCGTGTCGCACGCCGCGCGGGCAGCCACGCGGCAAACGTCGCGGCCACGCCGAGCGCGAACACGGCGCCGAAGATCACCGGCGCGTCCAATCCGCCGTCGCCGAACAGCATGCTGCGGATGACCGATCCGACGAGCACGGACAGCGCCAGCCCCGCGACGATGCCGATGATCGTCGTCACGAGCCCGTCCCGGACGACCATGCCGACCACGTTGCGCGGCGTGGCGCCGAGCGCGACGCGGATGCCGATTTCGCGCGTGCGCCGCGCGACCACGTACGACTTCACGCCGTAGACGCCGACCACCGACATGAACAGCGCCAGCGCGCCGAAGGCCAGGAAGATGTTCGCGCCGGCGCGCAGCACCCACAGGATGAAGTTCCGCTCGCGGAACATCGAGCGCGTTTCCAGCGCGATGATCGGCAGGCTGTCGTCGATCGCGAGCAGCTCGCGCCGGACGTCGGGCAGCATCGCGGCTTCCGTGTCCGCCGTCGGCAGCGACGTTTTGACGTGCAGGAACATCGCCGCGCGGAAATCCTGGCCGGCCGGCGTGTAGATGTGTGGCTGCATCTCATGCTCGAGCAGCTGATGATGGCTCGGCGCGACGATGCCGACGACCCGCGCGACGGCGGTCGTGCTGTTGCCCGCGCGGCCAATCTGCCACTGCACGAGCTGGTCGAGCGCGTCCGCCTGGCCGAACAGCTTCTGCGCCAGCGTCTCGTCGATGATGGCCACGCGATTCGTGCTGGCCGTGAGCTCCTCCGCCGCCGTGAATTCGCGGCCGCGCTTGAGCTCGAGGCCGATCGTCTTGAAGTAGTCCGTCCCGATCGAGGTTGCGATGGAATCGTAGAGGCCCTCGACGCGGTCGATTGCGTCGGCGCCTCCGGCGCCCATCGACGTCTGTCCGCCCGCCGTTTGCCGCAGCGGCGCGCCGGCCTTCTGCACTTCGCTGGTCTCGGTGAATTCGCTGAAGGGCATCAGTGAACCGATGCTCGCGGACTCCACGCCGCGCATGGCCCGAAGCCTGACGAGGGCCTTCTCGTAGAACTGGCGCGTGACGACGGGATCGCGGCCCGCGAGGGTCGGATCGACATTCGCCATGATGCCGCGCTCGAACGTGAACCCGGGATCGGCAACCGCCGACTGCACCGCGGACTGAATGAAGAGCCCGGCTGCGGTCAGCGTGACGAGCGAAAGCGCCAGCTGGCCCATCACGAGCAGATTGCGCGTCGCAAAGCGCGATCGGCGCCGGCCCGTCAGCTCCCCAGCCTGATCTTTCAGCTCCGGCACCGCGTCAGTCCGCGCATGGCGCCACGCGGGACCGAGGCCGAACAGCACGGCGCTCAGGAGGCACAGCGCGATGGTGGCCACGAGCACGTTGACGTCCGGCGTTGTGTCGACCTGGATCGGCACGGGGAATCGCGTGCCGAGCGACGCGAACAGCAGGCGCGTCGAGAACCAGGCGACGAGACACGCGATCGCGCCGCCGGCAATCGCGAGGACCAGATTCTCGGCGAGCAGCTGGCGCACGAGCCGCCAGCGGCTGCCGCCGATCGCCAGGCGGACGGCGAATTCCTTCTGGCGCGCGCTGCCGCGCGCGAGCAGCATGTTCGCCAGGTTGAACGCCGCCACGAGCAGCACGAGACCGGACATCGAAAACAGCAGAATTGCCAGGGTGCCGATCTCGTCGTCGGTATCCGGACGCGTGCTGACGGAGAGGCGGGAGAGCGGCGCCATCAGCAGCGCCTGATCGTGGTTCTCGCCGGGGAAAGCCTTTTCGAGCTGCGCGGCCGTGACGTCGAGGCCCGGCTTGATCGATGCGATGGTCGTGCCGGGCTTCAGGCGCGCCGCGAGCACCAGCGCGTGGTGCCGGCGATCGCCGAGCGTCGCCGGCAGCCCTTCCTTCAGAAAATCGTTTGTGACGGAGTCGTAGACGCCGGTCGGCAGAAAGAGCTCGGGCGACACGACCACCATCGGCCCGCCGAATCCGCGCGCGGCGACGCCGACGATCGTAAAGAGCCGGCCGTTGAGACGCACGGTCGATCCGGCCGCGCCGCTCGGCCCAAGCCGCTGCGCCATGCCGTAGCTCACGATGGCCACCGGAATGTCGGCGCCGGGACGCTCCTCTTCGATCGTGAACGTGCGTCCGCTGTGCAGTGGCACGCCGAACGTATCGAAATAATTGGCCGTGACGATGTCGACGAACACGCGTCGTGTGGACGTGCCTTCCGCGAGGCCGATCATCGCGTAGGTATGCGCGGCGAGTGAGGCGAACAGGTCGCGATCGCGCAGATCCGCGTAGTTGGGATACGAGAACGCGCGATACGCGTCAGGCTGCGTCCGGTCGCGCGAATACACGCCGGCCAGTTGCGAATCGGGCACGCCCGGCCGCGCCTTCAGGACCATCGTGTTGATGAGCGTGAACACGGCGGTGTTCGCGCCAATCCCGAGCGCCAGGACCAGCGCGGCGACTACGGTAAACCCACGATGCCGGAATAACAGACGGACGCCGTATTTGAGGTCCTGCAGGAAGGCGGACATACGCTGAGTCTACGCAACTTCTCGCGTGGAAGTTCGTCCGTCTTCGCCGGCGCTCGTTTCACTCGCGGCTACGGCGGACTTGGACCGTTGGACCGTTGGACCCTCGGACCTTTGGACCCTCGGACCTTTGGACCTTTGGACGGATCGAATCGCTTGAGTACTTGAGGACGCTCCAAATCCCGGAGCGAATCTTTGCCGATCCAGCGGGCGGTTCCGTCGCGGGAAGCGGCCAGTCGTTCGGCTGTTTTGACGGCCGCCGCGTGCAGCGTGGCATTGCGGTGACCGATGCTGCGCAGTGCCCAGCTCACCCCTTTCTTCACGAAGTTCCGCTCGTCTTCAGACGCGCGTTCGATGAATGCGAGCGACCTGAGAAATGGCCCGTCGGGCGCTTTCTTGTCGTGCAAGGCGACGCCGGCCAGCAGCGCAAATGCGGCGCGCTTGACGAACTCTTCGCGCCGGCGGCTCCACGCTGAGATCCGGCCCCACGCGTGCGGGGTTTTGTCGAACAGGTGAAAACACAGCGCGTCGCAAATCGCCCAGTTGTCGAAGTCCTTCGCCCAGCGATCCATCTGCGCCACCGTGACGCGCGCCGGATCATCAACGAAGGCGGTCAGCATCCGCGCCTCGTACCAGCCTGATTTCCATAGCGCGATCGCCAGTGCATGATCGCGGCCGGTCCGCTTGCCGATGTCCCGCAACGTTCCGACTGATACCCCGAACACCTTGGGCGCGACGATCGCATATCGCGCCATGCCCTCGCGGTTCTCCGCCGATCCGTGCCGGCGAAGCGTCGCCAGGATGTCGCCAATGGCCGCGCGGCCTCTGGTTGGTTTGACAGCCACGGGTGACATTGTCCGCCAGCGACGCACCCTTGCACCTTTGCACCTTTGCACCTTTGCACCCTTGCACCCTTGCACCTTTGCACCCTTGGACCCTTGCTGCTACGCTCCCGGTTTCAGAGAGGTTGCCATGCACTATCCCCGCGTTCTCGCTGCTGCCGTCGCTGCCGCGACCGTCGTCATGCTCGCCGCGACGCCTCGCGCGTCGCAGACGAAGTCCCCGGCGCAGGCCGGCCCCACGATAGACCAGTTCCTCGGGGCGTCGTCGCCACTCGAGCTCGTGTCCGCGAAGAAGGCGGACCGCATCGCGTGGATTGCCTACGAGCGCGGCCGGCGCAATGTCTACACGGCGGTGCCGCCCGCGTTTGCGCCGGTGAAGTTGACGGCGTTCCCCAAGGACGACGGCGTGGAAATGACGGGGCTGCGGATTTCCGACGACGGATCGACGGTCGTGTTCACGCGCGGCAGCGCGCCGAACCGGGACGGCTGGAACGCGAATCCGTCCGGCGATCCGAGCGGCGGCGAAGAAGTGCTGTGGGCCGCGAAGGTTTCCAACCCCGGCGTCTCGTGGCGCGTCGGCGAGGCTGCGAATCCGCAGCTCGCACCCGATGGCAGCTCGGTGCTCTGGGTGAAAGACGGCCAGATCTATCACGCGAAGCTGCCGGCTGCGGCCGGCGCGAGTGAGATGGATCGCGGCGAAGCTGCATTCATCAAGTCGTGGGGCACGAACAGCAATCCGGTCTGGTCGCCTGATGGATCGAAGATCGCGTTTGCATCGAACCGTGTGGATCACGGTTTCATCGGCATCTATGACGTCGCGACGCGCACGGTGAGCTACATGGATCCGACGACGGATCGCGACACGAGTCCGGCGTGGCTCGATCGCACGCACATTCTGTTCGTGCGTCGTCCAGGTGCGCCGTTCGGACAGCAGTCGCAGCCGGGTTCCGGCGGGCTTGGGTTGCCGGCAGGTCCCGCATACGTGCCGCCCGCGAACGGCGCTGCGGGCCGAGCCGGCGGCGGTGGCGCGGGGCGAGGCGGCGGGGGAGGCGGTGGTGGCCGCGGAGGCGGTGGCGGAGCGGCGAATCCGGCAGGGCAGGGCGGAACGCAGAATCCCAACCTTCCGGCCGTCGCCAACAGCGTTCCCGGGTTGATGACGTCAACGCTCAAGGGCGGATACAGCTACGCGCTGCTGCGCGGAGATGTCACGAACAACACCGCGACGGAAATCTGGCACGGTGTGCCTGGCGATCGCTACGCGCAATTGCCGAACTTCCGCGTCGTCGGTGATCACGTCTTTTTCAACGGCGGCGGTGGTGGCGCCCGCGGCGGTGGGGGCGGCGGCGGTGTCGGCGGCGACGAGTGGGATCGCTACTACAGCATGGCCCTCATGCCGGGCGCGAAGCCGGTGCTGCTGACGACGACCGACGGGATGATCGAGCTCGGCACGGACGTGGCCGTCTCGTCAGATGGCAAGACGTTCTACTACTGCACGAACGCGAAGGACATCGAGCGCCGCCACATCTGGGCGGTGCCAATCGGCGGCGGCGAGCCGAAGCAGGTGACGACGGGCAAGGGAATCGAAACCTGGCCCGTGGCGCTCGCATCGGGCAAGCAGCTGGCGACGATTAGCGCGTCGTGGAACATGCCGAATTCCGTCGGCGTGTGGGATCTCGGTGCGGCAAATCAGAAGATCGTGTTTCCGACATCACGGCCGGGATTTCCCGTGGACGCGCACGTCGAGCCGCAGCTGGTGCTGACGCATCCGGCCGACAAGGCCTTCGACATCCACAATCAGGTGTTCGTGCCGAAGGACATCAAGCCGGGCGAAAAGCGGCCGGCGATGATTTTCGTGCACGGCGGGCCCGTGCGCGAAATGCTGCTCGGCTATCACTACATGTACGTCTACCACCAGTTCTACGCGATGAACGAGTGGCTCGCGAGCCAGGGCTACATTGTGATGTCGATCAACTACCGCGGCGGCGTAGGGTACGGCAATTCGTTCCGAAACGCGCAGCAAACCAACTTGCGTGGCAATTCCGAGTATCAGGACGTGGTGGCCGGCGCGGAGTATTTGAAGTCACGGCCGGACGTCGATACGAAGCGAATCGGGATCTACGGCTTGTCGTACGGCGGTCTGCTGACGTCGCAGGCGCTGGCGCGCAACTCGGACATCTTCTCGCTGGGAATCGACTACGCCGGCGTGCACCTGTATAACAGCTCGCTCGATCCGAAAGAGCTCTCGTACCAGTCGTCGGCCATTTCCAACATCGACAAGTGGAAGTCGCCGGTCCTGATCATTCAGGGAGACGACGACCGGAACGTGTACTTCGCGCAGACGGTCGGATTGGTGAGCCTGCTGCGGGCGCACAACGTCGAGTACGAGCTGCTTGTGCTGCCCGACGACGTACACGATTCATTGATTTACGGACGGTGGCTGCAGCTGCTGGGACGGATGGATGAGTTCGTGCGGAAGCATTGGGGCGCGCCGAAGTAGGCGGCCTAGTTGAACCCCGCGACTCGTCGTCGCAGGTTCTTGATGTGGCCCCAGATTTCGTCACGCTCCTCCTTGTTGGATTCGTCCGTCCACGCGTGGAGCTTGACGAAATCCTCCAGGTCTCTCAGCGCTGACGTGTAGTCGTCGAGGTGGTACGCGAGGAGTCCGCGATCGCGCAGCTCCGAGAGCATCGTCGGATCGATGGCGAGGATCAGGTTTGTTGCCGCGTACGCCTGCGGAAATGAGCGCAGCTCCACATACGTCCGCTTCAGGTTGTTGAGCATGCGCGCGAGGAGCTGGCGCGATGAGCACGGCCGCAGCAGCTCGTCGGACAGCGTGACGTCCTCGCCTCCGGCCTGCGCGAGGAGTGCGCGCAGGTCGGACGGGCTCAACGGCCGGCCGCCGTCGAACGGATCCAGGATGAGTGGTCGGTCGTCCGGATCGGCCTCGCCATCGTCTGCCGCCCCGCGCACGAGAAAGTGGCCCGGAAAACTGACGCCGTGCGCCGTCACGCCCGCACGCCTCGCCACTTCGATGAACACCAGGGCGAGCGTGATGGGAATGCCGACCCGTCGCTCCAGCACGACGTTGAGCAGACTGTTGCGGTAATCGTTGTAGTGCGCTCTGTTGCCGGCAAAACCCTCGCCCTCGAAGAGATGCTCCGCGACGGCCGCGAGACGCATCGACGCCGGCGCGCCGTCGAGCGGCGCCACCGCCTCACGGATCCGCGCGCCCAGATCGTCGAGAGCGCGCAGCGACGGCGCGGGATCGAGATCCGGATACTCGAGCTTGGCCATGACGAGCGCAGCCCGCGCCAGATCGATCGGCTCGGCGGCCGCAACGGCCTCGAATTCGGTTGCGAGAGCCTGATACCGCTGGGTCAGGGACAATGAATTCTCATGAAACTGACAACTAACAACTAACAACTCAGGCGAATCACTGTTTGGTCCCGAGTTTCTCGCCGGCGGGAATGGCAATCGCCAGGCGGTTTTCCTTCGGCGGCACGGGGCAGATCCACTCCGGGTTGTAGACGCAGTAGGGATGGTAGGCGCGGTTGAAATCGAGATCGTAGAGACCGGTGGCGGTCCGGCCGAGGTTCAGAAAACGGCCGCCCTTGTAGGTGTCCGCGCCGTTCGTGAGATCGCCAAACGGCACGAAGAGACGGTCCATCGACGGGTCGTTGACCTCCGCAAACGCGGTAAGCGTGTACTCGACGCCCCGCAGCGAGAATGCCAGAGCGCCGACCTTGCGCATCTTTTCAGTCTTGCCGTCGGTCTGCTGCATTTCAATGACGAGCGGCGGCGCCGCGCGATTCTCACGCAGCGACGCGGCCACGCGGAATTCGGGATTCACATCGAAATACGGCAGGCCGGGAAAGCTCGCGCGATCGGCCGCAGGGATGGGCGAGTCCTTGCTCGTGCGCAACATCTGATCCTTGTCGGCGCGTTCCTTCTGCAGGTCGGCCGCATACGATGCGTGATCCACAGGGCCGGGACCGGACGTACACGCCGGCGCCGCAACGGCGACAGCGACGAAGACCACAAGCGACATGATTCGCGCGCGCATGGACACGTTCAGCTGAACGGATACGCCCGCCGCGCCGTGACGGCGTCAGCGATGCGCCGGCGCGCCGCCACGGTGTTGACCGGCGGCACTTTCAGGACGCGGCGAAGCGCTGCCAGCGAGGTTCGAAGTGAATCGCCCGTGAGCATGGACGCGAACAGTGTACGCGCCGTGGCTTCCGCGCGCAGGCCCGCGTCGTGCGCGATGACGGCTGCGGCGTCTGCCTGAATCGCCGCCGCGGCATGCGACGCGGCGGCCGCTTGTGAGGCGCGCAGCGCCGCGCTCTCGGCCGCAAAGGCTTCGATCAGCAAATCCGACAACGCCATCAGCGCTTCCTGCTCCTGGTGCAGCTTCTCGCCGAAGGTTTCCATGGCCAGGCCCATCGCGACGAGCACCGTCTTGCGCAGTGCTGCCGACGTACGCATCGCCATGGCAACCGGATCGTCCCCCTGGCCGGCGTCCGCCGCAGCTGGTGAGACAGACATCAACTCGTCGAGCAGCGCCTTTGCGGCGGGAATCAGGCCGAGCGTGCCCTTCAGGCTCCGCTTGATGAGGATGCCCGGCATGAGGAGCCGGTTGATTTCGTTCGTCCCTTCGAAGATGCGATTGACGCGCGCATCGCGATAGCGGCGCTCGGCGGGATAGTCCGCGACGAACCCGTTGCCGCCGTGGATTTGGACGTTCTCGTCGACGACGAAGTCCACCATCTCGCTGCTTGCGACTTTGAGGAGCGACGCTTCGAGCGCGAATTCCTCGAGCGCCGCGGCAATCGGCGCGCCGGCTTCGATTTGGTCGTCGATCAGGCCGGTCGTACGGAACAGCATGCTCTCGACGGCGAACAGCCGGATCGACATTTCCGCCAGCTTGTGGCGGATCGCGCCGAACGTCGCGATTGGCTGGCCGAACTGCCGCCGCCCGAGCGCGTACCGCGCGGCCTCCGCGATCGTGCCCCTGGCGCCGCCCGTGCACATTGCCGCCAATTTGAACCGGCCGTAGTTCAGCACGTTGAACGCGATCTTGTGCCCGCGCCCGACTTCTCCCAGCAGGTTTGCCGCCGGCACCTTCGCGTCCTGCAGCACGATCGGCGTCGTCGACGATCCGTGCAGGCCCATCTTGTGCTCTTCCTTGCCGGCCGACACGCCCGGAAACCCGCGCTCGACGATGAAGGTCGAGAATTGATCGCCGTCGACTTTGGCGAAGACGATGAACACGTCGGCAAATCCGCCGTTCGTGATCCACATCTTTTCCCCGGTGAGCACCCAGGAACCATCCGGCTGCTTCGCGGCTTTCGCGTGAGCGCTCAGCGCATCGGATCCGGAACCCGATTCGCTGAGGCAGTACGCGCCGATCAGCTCGCCGCTCACGATGCGGGGGAGGTATTGCTGCTGTTGTTCCGGCGTGCCGAAGCAGAGGATTGGGATGATGGCGAGTCCGGTCTGCGCGCCGAACGTCGTGGCAAAGCTTGCCGCTTCGCCGACCGCTTCACCCACCACGATGGCCGCCGCCTTGTCGAGGCCGACACCGCCAAGACTCTCGGGCACATCGACCCCGATCAATCCCAATTCACCCGCCCGCCCGACAAGCTTGCGCGCGACGCTCCAGTTCTTCTTTTCGAGCTCCGGCAGTGCCGGCGCGACTTCGTTGGCGACGAACTCCTGCGCCGTCTGGGCGATCAGGCGGTGCTCGTCGCTGAGGCGTTCGGGGGTGAAGACACGATCGGCCTCAATTTCTCGAATCAACCATTCGGCGCCGTGGGGCATTGGACATCATCATAGAAGTCCAAGGGTCCAAAGGTCCAAAGGTCCAAAGGTCTAAGGGTCCAAGGGTCCAAGGGTCCAAAGGTCCGTGGTTGCAGAATCTGCGATCTCAAAAAAAATCCGATTGCAGATTCTGCAACGTGCAGCGCGACAAACGCGCCGCATTCCAGTGATGTTGCACGTCGAGCCCTTGGCATGGCCGTTGCCGTACTTCACGGCATGCCCATCAAAAAGGTTGACGAGTTCGCCGCCTACCAACTCGCAGTGGACTTCAAGCAGCGTGTCTACAAACTCGTTGAAGCCCATCCTGAAGCTAAACGTGACTTTCGGTATGTGGAGCAGCTCTTCGACGCCGCGAGCGGTGTTGACACGAAGATGGCCGAAGGCTGGGCTCGGTACGGCGCGGCAGAAATTCGACAGTTTCTTCGGTTCGCGCTCGGATCGCTGGAGGAGGCTAAAGTTTGGGTTCGCGACGGCATTGCGCGCGGCTATTTCACACAGGCAGAGTGCGCGGAAATTCTTGTGATTGGCAATCGCTGCGGCGCCGCAACGATGGCCTGGTGGAAGTCCCTCGAGCGCTTCGTGAAACCCAAACCCAAGCGGACGGATCGAACGCGGAAAAATTCCCTTTCCAGCACAGTGGGATCCGAAGCTTGGAATTCACGTGACTTGAAGTCGCGGC